>Ga0181568_10000482_pt1 | contig 35679 bp, 18 predicted proteins | sample 101ome_20_FD_133758 | JGI IMG/M metagenome (GOLD analysis project Ga0181568, IMG submission 133758) | Coastal salt marsh microbial communities from the Groves Creek Marsh, Skidaway Island, Georgia - 101404AT metaG (megahit assembly) | ecosystem: Environmental > Aquatic > Marine > Intertidal...
ATGAAATCAAAATGACATCTCCCGACGCGACGACGCCCGTCTCCACGACTCGCGTCGCCGGAGGGACACAATCGCGAAATCGGCGAGTCATGACTCAAGAAACGACACCGACCACGATGAAACGACGATGCGGCGTCGCCTCGACGTCACAGGGCCGAGGGGTGTGTCTTCAACCCTAATGGCATGGAATGGATATTAATTAGTTCTATTTCTTCTTGAGTACAGGTATTTCTACCGGTAACACAATACTTCTAAGTGTTTCTACGTCTACGTCTGTCGCGAGTCGCGAGTCGCGAGTCGACGGGGACGTGGACGCGGTCGAGCGCATCGAGATCGCGGTTGGTGATTGGACAAGGCGTGTGAATGTATGTATGTATGTACGTACGTACGTGTGTATGGACGGTATGAACGGGGCGCGAGTGATGATGGACGGACGGATGGACGTGGACGGATGGATGGATGGATGGATGGGTGAAGAGGGAGCGACGCGGACACGATTCGACGGCGTCGGTGCGAGATCTCGTCGTCGTCGTCGTGTGCGGGGTGATGATCGTGGTGTCGATGCTCCGTCGCGGTCGAGCGGTCGTCGAGGCGGGGACGACGGTGACGTCGCGCGGGATGAGAGGTGTGGGCGCGCGCTCGGACGGCGATGGGGAGACGGTTGGCGCGAAAGACGACGGGATGATGCGGGGGGGGGGGTCGACGCGCGCGGCCGTGTGCGACGGTGCGCGAGAGGGAGTGGGGATGTATGGATTGCGAGGATTGCGTCGGGCGGAGGATTTCGAACGGTTGGCGCGGGAGACGGTGCGAAAGTGCGAATCCATGGCGCGAGCGCTCAAGCGGGCGACGCCGAGCGCGGCGAGCGTGCGCGCGTTGGACGATATATCGGACGAGGTGTGTCGAGTGGTGGACGTGGCGGAGGTGTGTAGACATACGCATCCGTCGAGGCGAGTGGTGGCGGCGGCGGAGCGGGCGTACGTGGAGTTGCAGGAGTACGTCGCGTCTCTGAACGCGGATGTCGACTTGTACGAGACGTTGCGGCGCGCTCGCGAGGCGGACGGCGCGAATCTGAGCGAAGAGGGGGCGAGAGTGGCGCTGACGCTTCAAGAAGATTTTGAACGAGGTGGAATTCATCTCGAAGCGGACGCGAGGCGAGGATTCGACGCCGTCTTGTCGAGAAGTTTAGAGCTCGGGATGGAGTTTCAACGAAACTTGGTGCGTCCAGATTTCGTCAGGAGCGTCGAATTAGACGCCGAGGCGGTGGCGTCGCTCCCGCGCGCGACGCGAAAACGGTTTCGAAGCGGCGATGAAGGGAAGACGTGGACCGGGTCCGTGGATGCGTCGAACGCGACGACGCTTTTGCGTCACCTGGGGGACGCTGGGGCGCGTCGAGACGTCTACGTGGCGGCAAACGCGGGTCCGGAACGAAACAAGGATGTGTTGGCGAATTTGATATCCTCTCGCGCGGGCGTCGCCCAGGCGCTCGGGTTTGAGACGTACGCGAGCTTCGCCACGGCACCGTTGTTGGCGCGAACGCCGGACGCCGTTCGCGATTTCCTCGTGAGTCTGTCGAGCGATCTTCGCGAACGCGCGAACGAGGAGCTCAAAATCCTTCGTAAATACAGCACCGAGAGGGTGTTCACCTCGGCTGATAAATCTCACCTCATGGCCAAAGCTCGCGGGCACGAGTGCGAGTTCGATTCGTCCGCGATTTCGGAGTATTTTCCACTCAAAGGCGTGATTTCGGGAATCGGCGAGCTTCTCGCGCGCGTCCTCGGGTTGAGAATAGAGCTCGAAGATTTAGCGCCGGGTGAGGGATGGACGGACGATTTAAAAAAACTGGTGGTGAAGACGAAAGATGGCGACATGCGCGGGACGGTATACTTGGATTTACTGCCGAGATCGGGAAAATTTAATCACGCCGCGCACTTTGTGATTCAGTGCAGTCGGATGGTGTCCGAGCGGGAACGACAACACCCGTCGGTCGCGCTCGTCTGTAACTTTCCACCGAACACCGCGAGTGGACGAGCTTTACTCAGTCACGGAGAGGTCGAAACGCTGCTTCACGAGCTCGGGCACGCCATGCATTCCGTCCTCTCCGACACCGAGTTCCAACACCTGTCCGGCACCAGGGCGCCGATGGACATTGTCGAAATTCCAAGTCATTTATTCGAGCACTTCGCCTGGGACGCGGACGCTCTCAAACTTTTAGGGAGACATCATCTCACGAACGAGCCGATACCCGACGGGATGATCGCCACGTTGCGCAAGTCGAGAGACATATTTAAGTCGATGGAGACGCAGCAACAGCTGGTTTTCGCACTCGCGGATCTCGAATTGCACAATCAAACGTCCGAGCTTTCATCCACGGCGATCGCTGAGCTCGCCGCTTCGATACAGCGCGAACACAGTTCTTTTGCTCCAGTCCCGGGCACGAATTGGGAGCTCAGGTTTGGACATTTCGTCGGGTACGGAGCGACGTACTATTCGTATCTCTACGCCGACGTCTTGGCAAAAGACATGTGGGCGCGATACTTTGCGGGTGACAGCTTGGCTCCGGGCGCGGCAGAACATCTTCGCGACAAATTATTAAAGTACGGTGGATCACGACATCCAGAAACGTTAGTGAGAGGGGTGTTAGGACGAGATTCTTTAGTCGAAGTCGGGGGCGGCTTTCGGCCACGAATGGGCAATTAAACTACAACAAAAGAATCTTTCCGGGGGGAGTATAGTTAGTCTAATCAAATGTAATCTTTTTAGCCTTGACGGACATGTCAACGTCCTTGAAGTGTGCTCCGTACAGTTTGCTCTCCTTCTTCTTCACGTGCGTACCGAACTTTGTGAGATCGTCGGGGACTTCCGCGCCGGCTTTTCGCAGCACGTTGACGAGTTCGCCGGCGCGCGCCTTGTCGTGCACCGTGAAGAAGGTGTGCGCCAAGCCGGTCGCTCCCGCACGTCCGGTACGACCAATTCTGTGAACGTAATCTTCCGTGGTGAGGGGAAACGTGTAGTTGATGACGTACTCAACCTCCTTGATATCAAGACCGCGCGCCGCGACGTCGGTAGCGATTAAGATTCTCGACGTGCCCTTTTTGAACGCATCTACCGACTTTTCGCGATCGAACTGAGACATGTCGCCGTGAATGCACACCGCCGGCCACTCGCGCGCGAGGCGCATGTGTAGGTTGGCGCATTCCTTCTTGTACAGGCAAAAGACGAGCGTTCTCGGAACATCCTTGCCCTTGCCCAAATACTGCTTCATGACGCGCGCCAAATGTCTGTCCTTGTCTTGCGGCTCGACCACTTCGACGATCTGCGTGATGCTCTGGGAAGCCTTTAAGCCCTCAGCGCCGATTCTCACCCTGACGGGTTCGTGCATGAACTCAGCCGCGAGACTTTGCACGCTCTGAGGCCACGTGGCGGAAAACATGACGGTTTGTCGATCGGCTCTTGTGGCGCCAGCGATGGCGCGAATTTCGGGTTCAAAGCCCAGGTCGAGCATTCGATCCGCCTCGTCGAGGACGAGCATGGTCACTCGGTGAAGTTTGATCACACCCTCTTCCATAAAGTCGCGAAGTCGACCGGGAGTCGCGACGATGACCGCGGCGCCGCCGCCGGCTTTCATCGCCGCCTTTTGCTCGTGCTTGGGCGAACCTCCGTACACGCACACGCAACGAACTCCCGAAGCCTCACCAGCGTCGTCGAAAACTTTTGCCGTCTGTTGCGCCAACTCACGCGTCGGCGCGAGAACCAGACAAATCGGTTCGCCCGGTTTACACGCCGGTTGAGATCGAATTTGCGTCAGCGCCGGCATGCCAAAGGCGAGCGTCTTTCCCGAACCTGTCGCCGCGATGCCGACCATGTCGTGACCGCTCATGATGATCGGCCACGATTGCGCCTGAATCGGTGAAGGCTTTTGAAACTGCGCGGTGACTCTCAACAACTCTTTGGAGAATCCAGCATCCGCGAACGTCGACACGGGCGCTAAATCCGTCTCCAACCCGTCGACTTGCGTCACAGCCAACTTTTCTCTCGCCGCCGCCAAATCACTCGCCGACATCGCGCGCAAGTGTTCCGGAGCGTCGTAAAACACTCTCTGAAACTTTGTTCCGCTCGACGCGAGCGCGCGATCGCCCACGTTCGCCATGCCGAACGTTTTCCCACCGCCGCCGCCCCCCGTCTCTTTTTTCACAGACTTGCCCGCGCGTCCATCATCCTCACCACCGTCTCGCCCACTCTCCCGCTCCTCGCGCGACCGCTTCTTCTCCTTCTTCTCCTTCTTCTCCTTCTTCTCTTTTTTCTCCTTCTTCGCCTTCTTCTCGCCCATGGCGGCCGTCCGCGCCGCGCGATGGCGACGACGCCGCGCCGCGCCGCCGCCGGGACGCCTTCACGATGATCACGATGTTAGGACTACAAGCAACAATATAAGATGTTTTGAACTGTATCGTGTGCGTTTTAAAAGTAACAGAGATGTTACGCGATGCCCGCGCATCCGTCCTCCGTCGCGTCCGCGTCGTCGTCGTCACACGCGGTCGGCCGAGGACGCGCGTCGAGAGGGGGGCGCGGACGACCCGGGCTCGTCTCTCTCTCTCTCTCTCGGTCTCCTCGCGCGCGCGTCGACGCGGTATCGATCGGTCGTCGCGTCGTGTCGTCGATTGTAATCTGCACTCGTCGCGAACGACCGATGACGCGCGACGACGACGACGACGACGTTTCGTCGCGAGGCATCACGGGTGATGACGAGGCGTCGACGAGCGCGCGCGGGACGCTCGAGGTGGATGGAAACGACGCGCTCGCGTACGCGTCTCGCGCGGTGTCTCTGCGACTGGCGACGCGCGAGGGACGAACAGACGGCGCGGAGGACGTTCAACGCGCGGTGGAGCGATTGGGAGCGCTCGTGGACGCGCCGGGAGTGGACCCGAGCGATGTGAAGACGTTTAAACGGGTGTTGATGCCGTGTTTGGAGGTGTTGATGGCGTACGGGGACTGGCTCGGAGAGGGTGAAGACGCGGGTGGGAGCGCGGCGCCCAAGGACGCGGCGAGGATAAAGCGTGCGTTGGAGAGCGTCGCGCGGACGATGGGACGAGTGATATCGGTGTGTGGAGATGCGTGTGATGAGTATTTGGTGTTTCGCACGTTTACGCATCTCTTGCGGTGCGTGGTGTCGCCTCGACGGGGAGAGTACGAGACGACGTGCGCCGAATTTTTATCGACGACGAGAGCGCTCTTAAGATCAACCCACGCGCATGCGGCGCTGAAGAGAAGGGACACGGCGTCCATGGTGGGGTACATGATTTCGGTGCTCTTGACGATCGCGAACGACGAAGCCGCCGCGGGGTCTCTGGGAAGCAAACATTTGCGGTCGAGCGCGCTGCAAACACTCGACGAATTGCTTCGGTGCGTCGCCGACGCCGACGCGCTCGCGTTTTTCCTACCGGGCGTCGTGAGCGGATTGACGAACGCGCTGGCGGCTGCGAGTGGTGTTCGCCCGAACGTGGGTGCTGGACCCAGTGGCACTGGTTCTGACGGGGTTGAGTACGCGCTCAGCGCCATGACGTCGCTCGTCACGTGCGTTCTCAACGACGGTTTGTATCCATCCGCGAGACGGGACGCTCCACCGATCGACGGCGACGAGTGGCGAGCGGCCTTGGATAAAATTGTGAACGGCATGGCGAGCGACGACGGTGCGAATGAGACGCGGGATCCTGTTAAAAAATCTCCTCCCTGCGGCGACGGGAGGGAAATCCCCGAGGTCGTCCGAGACGACGAGTGGTTGGAGTTTACGACTCCGCGGGTGACGCAAGCCTTGGAGGGGACGATCCCACATTTGGTAAAAAATCATCGCGCGAGCGTGCGAAAGCAGATTGTCAAATCCGCCAGCAGTCTGATACGTGAATGTTCAAACGTTCTAGACTCGGGAACTCGTTCAATGTTCGGAGTCTTGTTGACGCTAGCGGGCGACAACTGGACGGATGTGTCGTCCCTCGCGGTCGATGAGTTAACGTCTCTCAGACGTCTCGGTCATCTGAACGAGCATAGCCTGAACGCAATCATAAAAAATGATCTGTCTTCCGTCGCGGAAAACCTTCGCCTATCGAACGACGAGACTGGCCCTCAACTTCAGCGTCTACTGCTCGCGCTTGAATTCTCAGGTGAAATGTGTTTCAAAGATGCACTGTTGTCCAGTCCAAGCGTGAGAAACTCCGTGTGCTCTACGATCGTTCAATGCCTTTTGATTGAATCTCACGATTCAACCAGAAATCAGAGATATCGATCCGCGCCGGCGATAAGCTTGATCGACTTGGAAAAAGTTGGCGCGACGACGGTGAAAAAGTTACCTCGAAAGGTACAGCGGTTGCGGTACTTTCCCGAATCTTCGATGTATGAAACCTTTGCAAAAATACTGAGATTCTTCGGGAAAGCGGCATCGATGACGAACGAAGCATCTATGGAGTCTTACCTCGTTCCGATGGCTCAATTTTTCTTGAGCACTCTGCGAGACACCGACGAGTTTAGCGGTTTGGCTACGCCTGGAGCGTGGCAAAGAAATGCAACCGCTCACATCATTGCTCTCAACGAGCTCGTCTATGGTGCCATGAATGATTCACGAGTGGATAAAAGCTTCCTACTTCGCCTCGCAGGTTTAGTCGTCGAGGAGTACGTGTGCAGCAGCGCTTGGGAGATGGATACGAGGGACCCCGACACGGCTCTCTTACTCCAGGTGTTGATGGAGGGGCTCGGTATCATCGGAGAAAGTCTCGGCGCTGATTACATTCGGAATAGTGCTTTCTTAACCTCTGTGCTCTGCCCATTGCTGGATAAGTTGGGTGATCTCTCAGTCGACGTCCGAGAAACTGCGGGTGTCGTTTTGAAAACAATCGCCGAGAGCGGCGAATACACGGCACATGGTGAGACTGATTCTCCCATCGGAGAACTCGTCACAGCAAATGCGGACTATGTGATTGACATGTTGTCTCGACAAATCCGCCATCTCGAAAAACATTCAAGATCCCCGCAACTCTTTGAGGCAATTTTAAGACGAACGGGAGCTGCGAAGCACATGGTGAAGCTACTCGCCGAACCCGTTCGTCTGGCACTGCGTACATTCTTGATCATGAATCGAGAGAAGAATCACGCGCACACAGAAAAGTTTCTACTCGTGACAAAAGAGTACTGCTCAGCGGTGTTTCTCGAGCTTCAAGTCATTCGGAAGCAGTCAAAAACTGTCGCAGAGCGCGTAAAAAGTGCGCACCCGACGGAGCCGGATAGCGACGACGAATTGACGGAAGTGTTTACGGAGGAATTGACCGAAATTCTACCCGAAGACATCGAAACGACAAAGTTCAACTCTCTTGAACGGGTTCGTTCCATACAGTCCATGGTTTCTTGTGCAGTGGACGTTTTACGATCCATGAGCACGTTCTTAGAGACGCCTCACGCAGGCGTTCGAACCTTGTCCGCCTCAGCTTGTGGGCTCGCCATAGAGTGTCTGAGCTCAGCAGAGTCGACGCTGACACACGAAAAGTTCATTTTAAAGGTACTCAAGGCTTACGGTAGCAGAGGATCAATGCCTTTTGATATCGCTTCGCTGTACAAGGATGCGCGCGTTCTACCGCACATTCATAACCTTTGGCCTCATTTGGTACTATCTCTGAGTACTCGCTTTCAGATTTCCATCGAAGCCGAAGCGTTCGAGGCAAGCTTGAAACTTTTACTCACCATGGCGCGGTGCAGCGGTGGTGAGTTCATCTCCAAACGCTTAAACTCAGACTTGTGGCCCATTTTAATGCGCGTGTTGACGCAAGGAGTTGGTCACATTGAGAAGAAGAATCGTCCGCTTGACTTGCTCACTGTGAAGGACTCCAATGATGTTGAATTCAGTTCTGATTGGGATGTTTCTATAGAATTGACGAACATTATTCGCATCATGATTTGCGAGACGCTAGAATCGATCGCTGACTCCGCTGATGCTCAGCGAGCGCTGCAAGACGTCGTGGCGTCAGCGGTGCCGGTTGTCGGAAACCTCTCAGCGCAAGGGACGACGGCATTGCGTCTCGCGGCGGCAAAAACCATGCTTGCCCTGGCAAAGGTTAATAGCGATGAGGTCTGGTTATATTCAGTCAAAATGAAGGCTCAGGCTCGCGTCCCGATGGAAGTGCCGACTCCTTGTTGGTGCACGAAGGAACCAAAGTACACTGAACAGTTCAGTCTTCCTCCTCTCTCCGATATACTCCCCGAGTGTGGAGCTTCACAAGAGGGCGATGGATCTATCAAGTTGGCAACATCACTCTTAAATACTTTAGAAATCTATTAGCTACGTAGTTTTGGAAATGTGATTACAGTAGGTTGTCCGTCTGTACAAAGTGGCGCTCTAGCAGCCGATTCGATTCATCTGAGCACCAACTTCATGGATTTACGTCGTCGTCGGATTCAGGTTCTAAAGGGGCAGCGTGCGCACATGTCGACGGGTATCGTATTCCTTGTTGTAGTCCGTTGTCGAAATACACGTAAACCTCGTCAATCGTTCCCGTCCATCTGAGAAAAAATTGGAGTGGCCGGGAACCTCCCAATACCCGTGATGCGTCATATGTGGCGTACTGCCCCGCGGCCGGGAGTGTACCATCTCGCGTGATTGGAGTGTTTTGGTATAGCCCATACATCTGTTGAATATCGCTCATGGTCTCCCCGTATCTAAGAACTTGGTTGTGTACGCAATCGCCGAGGGTGATCTTCTCGTGCAAGTTGCCCGAGACGTTATAAAACGGTTGAAAATTGAACTGTCCCATGACGTAGGGATCTGCAATGCCTCGAAGTTTGTCGTTTATGTATATTTTTGTGGTGTTCGAAGCACCGTCGTACGTGCAAAGAATTTTAAACCGCGCTCCATCACGAGCTACGAATCCTCTACCAGGCACCGTGACGTCGATGACTCTGAGTCCGCCGCCACCGCTGAGTGGCAAGTTGCTAAAGGAATCGAAATACGTCTGCGCACCGAAACGGACTTCACCCGCATCCGTGACGACGACCACGAGAGAACCTCCACATAAAGGCTGATACGGCGCACATCCTCCAATGGTGATGATTGTTTGAGCCACGGTACCAGTGCACGGAACACACCACCACCAAGAAATAAATAAACACCAGGGATCACAAATTGGAAGCGCGTTGTACGTGACGACGACTTCCAGGGAAACCCGACGACCAATGCGATTGAATAAGCCTGCGCCCGCGATGCATTCACTCGTAAGTCTCGATTCCTGCAAGGCGCATCACGGGCAAAATAATTTCAAAAATAATTATCGCATTTAATTCGCACCTGGAAAATCGTAGGAGCAAGGAAGGGCTGAACATTGATTGAATCGACGAATAAGGCTCCCAGTCAGCTCAAACGCGTGACCGTGGCGGTAAGTAAAATCTGCTGTTCTGCAACGTGCTCCAAATCGAGGTAAGATCACCTTGTCGATCTAGAAGACGCAAGCGAAAAAATTTGAAATAATTATTTTTTTTAATTTGAAATAATTTATTTACCACGTAGAGCTCGCCATTCAGGGCGTGCTGTCCAGTAGCCATATCCTAATCGCAATGTTACGGATCTTCATTCGTGCACACGACGCATTTCAACGTACCGGTGAAACAATGCGCGCAAAATTATTTTCCCTCCTGAATCTTGTGAAATAAATTGTAGCATTAATAGAGGGAGGTATTCGCTCACCGTGTTATCGGCCCTTCGGTAATGTCAGGACCCAGGATTCGAGGCGCGGCTATGACTCCGCTCTGTGCACTGCAGAATGAGCCGATGCAGCCCTCGAATACTGCGATGGTTAGATGGTTTTCATCCTGCACGTGAATAAAATTAATTAATTATTTGAAAGGTATCCGATGCGCTACAATCATCGTACCGTTGTGTACGTCGAGAGTACGCTAGTTAGCACGTCGCCGTGCCGTGCGTCTTTCGATTGCCACGGGTCGTAAAACTCGTTTTCCACGTTGTTCATTACCATTTGCCTCGAGGAGATGGTGAGCATAATTATATCGTACAATACCGCCGTTGCGTGGTTTACGGCTTCTTCACTGGTCATCATCAGTTCGGCTAGTGCGAGAAACCAAGCTTTATCATTCGGCGCAAACACGGTGGAGTCCCCTTCGCCGAATCCTTGCACGAGTAGCTCGCGCTCTAAACCAAGAATGCTCGTTATCTCCCTGAAGACGCGTAGCGTCGTCGTGCGCAACACTCTGTCGTATAAACTCATTCTGAATTCATCAGTCGGCGGAATCAACGCTGAATCAACGATTCCAAACACTCCGTTCGTGGATAGCACATCGTTTTCTATGAACTTGGCCGAATTTAATCGCCCTTGCAGCGTCACTCGTGACTGAAATAGCTTGAACTTTGTCGGTGAATGCCTGCGAGACAGCACGGTTATAGACTTCGGTATGGATGTTCCCGTGAATCTATTCGCGTTCGGCTTTGAAAGTATTGGATAATTGAGTCGTGTCGCGATTCGATGGACTTCAGGACCGAGGCCCACGCGAAAGTCAATTCTTTCTGGTGTTCCCTGTGCAGTGCGAGTACTCACGATGTGGTAAGTCACAAATTGTTGCAGGAGGTTGGCTCGACGTGGCTGGAATACATCTTCTAGCGTCCATCCCACATAATTCAGCATGAGGCGTATGGCATAATCGGTGGGAGCGAATACGACGCTGTCAACGAAAATATTGCTCTCTGTGGGGGTATCCAACTCTAGGAGAATTTCACTATTGATGGGTGCTCGGAGCATCTCTGTAAAAATTGAAAGCTCATTTCGCAATGAAAGCTGGCGGAAAGCTGTGAGTGTCGGTGGAATGAGCACATCATCCGTAACGTGCACCACTCCAGTGCATGATAGAACATCAGAGACAATCACGACTGCTGCGTTTTCAAATCGTCGGCTTGCCGTGCGTGTTCCGATCACCTTGACGTAACGTGAACGGATTGCTGCGATATCCACGTCCAATCGCAAAGCACCGACTTCAATTTGTCCAGGAAAAGTACTCAAGATCGAAGATGCGCCCGTCGGTCTCAATAGTTCGTCCTGCGTGAAGCTCGTTGAAAGGTACGAAGCCAAACTGACTGGTGCCTGTGCGTCGACAAGTTGTGTTTCACCATACAGTAGCACGCTGAGGAGAAAAAATTCATCAGCAAAAACTTCCTTTTTCGTCAGGTGCGTTTTGAGAAAGAATCGCTTCCAAGCCTGATTGGACGGAATGAAGTAACCTCGAAATCCGTGATGAGTCTCGTTGAAAGTACAGTCGCGCACACTCGAGACTCCAGAATTTTGTAAACCGTACTCGTTCGCCTCAAACGTATTTCTCAGAGTTTCGGTCGCAAGAAAAGCTTCTGCACTGATGCTTAACGCAGGTAACGTCTGAGCTATGGCCAGGACGCTCGGAAAAATAAACGTCTGAGAGAGCGGTATCAGCAGCTCGGAGATGAACGCACCACGCAGCTGAGAACAGAGCACCATACCGGTTGCATACACGTCCGCAAAAATTGTGGAAAAATCACTAAAAATTCCCATTTTGCGTATGTTTACGTTCTGCGTAATTTCAACTCTGATGGTTTTCATACTCGTCGACGCCGTCTCGAGTTCGTCGCCGTCGCTTCGACTGCGCAAGTCGAGCGAACCGTAAATGACAGACGACTCTAAAACATCACATACGAAACGCGGATTCTCGGACATCGCTTCCAAGCTCAAATTGAATTTAGTAGACGCTCTCTCGAACGCGCCATCTGAGATGAGCACCAGAGTCTTCACGATCGAAGAAGAGCCCAAGTTTCTGAGTGTCGCGTTACAGTGAGATGATTCCAACCCAATATCCAAGAGCTGATTAAAGAAGCGGAAGCTGCTTTCATTCGGAGAGTCATCATCGCCGGTGACGATTGTATCGCTGAAATTACGTACGGCGTCGTGAAGTGCGGCTCCGCTAAAGTTGGAACATAATCCGTCGTTGGAGTGGACATCAGTCACGAGAGACAGAATGAGAATTAGCAGCACACTGACTTGATCGAAGCGTGGCATGCGACGATAAGAGATGATTGACGTCAAGCAGAGGATACCTTACATTCATTGCATTCGGTAAACGGCGAGGACTGAGGAAATGAGCGACTCGAACTGCGGGAAACGGCGGTTGCTTGTTGCTTACGATGTCTAGTTTGATGTGACAGGTTTATGCGTTTGCCTAGAAATAGTAATAATAATCATCTAAGACGTGAACAGCGTGTTCTTGTGCGCTAAAGCGTATTCAACCGTACCTTGGACTACTCCCGCCATGGTGACGACGCCACCAATGATTGAGCAGATTCCGATGACGAACGAGCCAAACGTTTTTCGCGTTTCTTTGAAATCGACGCGAATCGGAGCTATTTCGTACGTGAAGTATACTCCCGGTTCTTGCCCATTCATACCCATGACAGAGCGTTGAGTCGTACTAAACGTTTCTGTGACGCTGTACTGATGTGTACTGATATTTTGAGTCGCTGCTAGGGGTTCGAATGACGTAGATACGACATTCAGGAAGTATTGTTGCACCGCGTTTGGTGGGAGCGAGCGGCGCGTCCCATCCAGAGGGCTCACGAGACCGGGAAAACGTTCTCCAAACGATAACCGGTGTATGGTGTGCGATAAATTCAGCGATGTCTGCACGTTGACCCTAATCTGTTGCATCCCCATCATGAGCGACCGACCCGGGGAAATAGAAAATCGGCCCGGCACGCGGTTCACCTCTAGATAACCTTTCACTTCGCATCCTTCCTCGGCTTCATTCATGAACGCCTTTTCAACACCCTCTGGAAATTCTTCGCGCAATAACTTTTGCACTCCAAGGGCACCCGCAAACGCCTCTGGGTGCCCCACCTCTTGCAGTTCTGTGCTATTTTCGTTGAGTTCCTTGAGCGCTTCAGTCATCTCCTTGCGCTTATTCGGTTTCTCAGAAGTGACTTTCGTATCGATCACTTTCCCGTGTTTATCCAATCGCCTCTTTTCGATGTGCCCATCGTGCACGTCGTAGTGTTCTTCGCCAGCTTTATCGGCGGTGTCCAGCGTGATGAGATTACAGGCCAAGCTGTGAAAGGTGATGTCGATGTCGATCTTCAATCGCTCGGCGTTAGGAATGACTTCGTGAACGCCCAAAGGATTGACTCGCAATTCACTCACCACTCGGCTCGTTCTGTAGGAGAAAAACTCCCCGAAGAATAACAACACGCACAACAGCGCGCAGACCAGAGTCGTAATCTTCCCCGACGTCGACTCGCTGACGTAATCCTCTTTGAGCTTCGGGTTCGCGTCCAACGCCTTGAACATCGACGTCACCGATCGCCGCGCGGGTGAGGATTCGGGCGCTCGCTGCGCGTCCACGTGCCGCCGCGTCAACCCACTTCGATCGTGATGATTATTCATCGCGACGTCCCGGTGTGGCTGTTCGCGATCGCACCGAACGCGCCGAGCAGCGCCGAGCGGCGCGACACGACCGCCGCAGGTTCCGACGCGCGCACGCTTCGCGCTCGGATCGTCGCCGAGGACGCTCGCGCGCGCGTTGTGACGTCAAATTGGAGAGCTCGGCGACACGTTCTTTTGTTCTTTATTTTTCGCGTTGCTGTATAGACAACTCTAAAAGGTTCGTTCGTTCGTTCGCTCGCTCGCTCGCGCATAAAAATATCGACACCACCGACGAAGACTCAACTCAGTCCATCAGCTGCACCGCGGCGATGGAGGGTATCTTCTCTCGTAATTTTTGCGTCACCGCCACGCGCACCGTCATCACCTTGGCCGCCGGACCGGTGAGCTTCACCTTTACGATGGGTTCTTCGATATCGATGAGCGCTAATTCCCCCCCGCCGGTGCCCGCGAGGTACGGTCTGATTTCGTCTAAAGTCGCCTCCACGTTTTCCTCGGTCAGCGCCAATCCCTCGAGCTCGTCCTCGACCTGAATCACCTCCATAATGTCGGGAATTTTTTCCAACAGCCGCTTCTCGATCCCCATGCGCATGGTCACCGTGCTCGACGGACACGACCCACACGCGCCCTTGAGCTTGAGTTTCACGCTTAAACCATCAATCTCGACGAGTTCGACGTCCCCACCGTCGGCGATGAGGTACGGACGCACCTCGTCGAGAACGAGTTCGATATTATCCGCGGTGAGCTCGAGCGTCTCCAGCGTCCCGTCCGAGGACGCCGCCGCCGCGCGCGACCGCGGTCGTCCACCCCCTCGCATCATCATCGTCACCGTCGTCGTCGTCGTCGAGCCGGACGCGCGCGACGACGAGCACGCGCGCACACCGCGCGTCATCACCGAGGCTCGCGCCGACGCGTGCATCGTTCGAGTCACTCTTCGAAACGCACGCTCGCGCACGCTCGCGCCCTCGCGCGACGCCTCGGTCGGTCGGTCGCGCTCGCGATCACACTCGCGCCTCGCTCGCTCGCTCGCTCGCGTTCTCTACGTTCGCGCTCTCGCTCGCGCGCGCGCGTGTGTCGACGCGGGCTCGGGACCCAAGGTTTTCTGGGGTGGACGAAGGCACACGTTTGGAGGGTCAGGACTCGCCATGGAGTCCCCCTTCTCCTGAAAAGAGAGAAATTCGAGAGACGCGCGCCCTCGACGGGGACGCGACGCGGGCGTGGTGCGGCAGACGACGACGCGCGCGAACGCGCGAGGAGAGAGAGTGATGACGGCGTCGTCGTCCGCGATGGCGCACGTGAACAGTGGATTGTTGATGCTGGCGCACGGAGGGGGGCGAACGCTTCGCATGGGCGTGAGCGCGCGGCGTGCATCCACGACGACGAGGGCGGTGGCGTGCGGAGGATCGACGACGGCGAGGAGAGGATTGATCGTGGCGTCGTCGTCCTCGTCTTCGTCGTCCTCGTCTTCGGCGTCGTCATCGTCGGGGTGGATGAACAGACGCGCGGGCGCGTCGCCGCTCATTCGCGCCGACGCGCCGACGCTGCTGAGAAACGCGAGAGGTGTGTACGGAAGCGCGGCGGCGAGCGAATCGGTGGGGACGAGTGAGACGGTCTCGGACACGACTCGTGATTTATCCAAGCTCTGGCTCTTGAACACGATGAGTCGTAAGAAGGAACTATTCGTTCCGAGAGACCCGGCTGGGAAGAGGGTGCAAATGTACGTGTGCGGAGTCACCGTGTACGATTACTCGCACATCGGTCACGCTCGCGTGTACGTCGCCTTTGACGTGTTGTATCGACAACTCATGCGTCTCGGGTACGATGTGACGTACTGTAGGAATTTTACCGACATTGACGATAAGATTATTAAGAGGTCGAACGAGAGCGGGGAGACGTGCGAAGCGCTCACGGACAAATTCATCGAGGCGTTCCATGAGGACATGACGGCGCTCGGGTGCCTTCGTCCGACGGTGGAACCGCGCGCGACGGAGTGTGTGGATGATATCATCGCTTTCATCGAGCGATTGATCACCAAGGGGAATGCGTACGAGGCGGATGGGGACGTGTATTTCGCGGTGGACACGCTTCCAGCGTACGGCGTGTTATCAGGAAGAAACCAAGAAGACAACCGCGCGGGCGAACGCGTGGCCGTCGATGAGCGTAAAAAGAATCCCGCCGATTTCGCGCTGTGGAAGTCGGCGAAACCCGGAGAGCCGACGTGGACGAGTCCTTGGGGCGAGGGTCGACCGGGGTGGCACATCGAGTGCAGCGCCATGATTGAAAAAATGTTGGGATCTAGAATCGATATTCACGGCGGGGGTCAGGATTTGGTGTTCCCGCACCACGAAAACGAACTCGCGCAGTCGTGCGCCGCGTGCGACTGCGGCGCGCGCGCGGATGAAGATCCGTTTGTTCGTTACTGGGTGCACAACGGTTTCGTCAAGGTTGACTCTGAAAAAATGTCCAAATCGCTCGGAAACTTTTTCACCATTCGAGAGGTGCTGGATAAATACCACCCGTTCGCGCTTCGCTTCATGCTTCTCGGCGCGCACTATCGCGCGCCGATCAACTACACGCAGCGCGCGCTCGAGGAGGCGTCCGACAGAGTGTTCTACCTGTACCAGACAGTTCACGACGTGCGCGCCATCCTTCGGGACGCCGATGCAGAGGAACAGACGAACAAAAAACCCGTTCCTCTCGTTGCCGATGCGTTGAAGCTCGCGGTTGAGGCTGAGAAACAAGTTGTCGAGGCACTGAACGATGACTTGAACACGCCCGCCGTAATGGCGGCGCTCTCCGCGCCTTTGAAATCGATGAATGATTTCATGACCACCAAAGCCGGAAAGAAGGCTGTCGGTCGCGTCGGCGCGCTCAAATCTTTGCTCCACACGGTGGAAGGCTTGATGGAGGCCGTGGGCATGCCCAAGGATGAGGAAAACGTCCTTTTAGACGAGCTCCGCGCGCGCGCGCTGCGCCGCGCCGGCTTAACCGAGGACGAACTCCTCGCCAAAATCGAGCAACGCAAGATAGCTCGCGACGCCAAAGACTTTGCCGAGTCCGATCGCGTGCGCGACGAACTCTCTGCTCGCGGTATCGGCCTCATGGATGGTTCCACCGTGCCCTGGCGTCCGGTGCCCGTCGTCGACGCGCCGTGATTGATTATTGATTCGTCACGCGCGCGTTCGTTCGCGCGCTCGCGCCGTGCCTCCTAGTCCATCGATCCATTCATCCCCAAAGCACACACACCACTCCAATCATCCATTCGCATCGTTTTTGACCTCTCGACGCGTCTCCTCTCCTCTCCTCGATCCCCGTCGACCGTCGACGCGCCCTCCGCGCCCTCTCCGCGACCTGGTCGCCATGCGAAACGGCCCTCGACCGAGAAAACGACGCGACCGGTTCGAGATGGCTTAGGGTTTAGATCTAGGGTTGAGAACACGTACGCCCAGCCGCCACCACGTCGCCGCGCTCGTCGGCGTCGTCAGAGCGCGTCGTCGTCGCGAGCGTGCGAGTCGACGCGGACGCGGACGCGGTGGGAGAGACCCGTCGGTCGTCCTTTGTCGTCCGTCGGCCCGTTCTCGTCGCGTCATGGCGAAGAAGCGAAAGGCGGGCAAGGCGAATCCGGGAAGCGGCGGCAAACGAAAGTTTTTCGTCGGCGGTGGCGCGTCGGGGGCGAGGGATGGTGGATCTGGAGGGGTGAAGAGCGCGTTCGAGAGCGTGAGTCATCGGAGAAAGTTTGACATCTTGGGACGCAAGGTGAAGGGAGAGCGAGGGAACGTGCTCAAGGCGCGCACCGAAGCCATTGAAAAGAGACGGCGAACGCTATTGCGGGAACACGAGGCGAGCGGAAAGGCGAACGCGTTCGTCGATCGACGGTTCGGTGAGCACGACGATGGATTGAGCAAAGAAGAGAAGAGCATCGGGAGGTTGGCGAAAGCGCGTCTGCGTCAATTGAAAAAGTCGAAGAATTTTTCCCTCGCCGACGAGGGCGACGCCGACGACGGCTTCAAGACGCTGACGCACCTCGGACAGCCGCTCGCGGAGCGAGATATGACGGCGAAACCGACGCACGGCGACGACGACGACGATGAAAACTTAGACAAGGAGATGACGCGCAGCTTACACTTTGGTGGTGGCGATTTTGAACCCACTCTCAAGCGTGGCAAAGACGACGCCGTGCCCGAGCGAAGAAAGTCCAAAAAGGATGTCATGGACGAGCTCATAGCGAAGAGTAAATTCCACAAAGCGGAGAAGCAAAAACAACGCGAGGATGACGATGACACGCTCACACAGCTCGACGCCGAGTTTAAAGAGATTAGTCAGGGAGGCTTGTTGGCGGGAGCGCTTCGAAAAGCCGTCGGACACATGAAACCGACCAAGAGAGCCGAGGTCAAGGCGCCCGAGGAGAAGGATGAATACGACACGTGGGCGCGAACGCTGGCGTTCGAGAGACGAGGCCAAGCGGGGGACAGAGCGAAAACGCAGGAAGAGTTGGAGGCGCAAGAAAAGCTCGCGTTGGAGCAGGCTGAACGGAAGAGATTGAAGCGCATGCGCGGAGTGACGTCGGACGACGAGAGTTCCGATGACGACGGTCCTCAGGGTGGCTACGCCGCGCGAAGACGCAGGGCGAAGAAATCCGACCAAGATGACGAAGTGGACGAGGCTTTACACGGTGACTCTCGCAAGTCTCGCGGTGGAGCCGAAGACTTGGAGGAAAATTTCACGCTCGAGAGCGACGAGGACGAAGAGGAAAGCGGAAGCGACGAGGAGGATTCATCCGAGGCGGACTCGTCTGAAGAAGACGACGACGACGACGAAGAGTTAGATGATGCGGCGCGTCTCCGGAAGTCTCTGAAATCGGAGCTGAAAAACGTCGACAAAGGTTTAGATCAAGGAAAGAATCGACTTCGAAAGTTGGGAATCCTCCAAGACGGCATCGAGCCCGAAGACGACGAGGACGATGAAGACGACGCAAGTGGTGACGAGGAGGAAGGCGATAGCGGTGATGACGAAGATGACGAGGACGAGGAAGAAGATGACGAGGAAGACGAAGACGAGGACGAGGAAGAAGATGACGAGCGCACCAAAGTTTTGCGAGAGATTGAAGAGGCAGAAGAGGACGACGTCCCCACCTCGAGCGAAGCGCGAGAGGCGCAGCCTTCTCAGAAACTCGTGACGAGCGCCAAAGAGAAGAAAAAGTCTGTTCCGACACGAACGGATATACCTTTCACGTTTCCGATGCCCCAAAGCGCGGATGACCTCGACTCGATGATTGGCGATCACAACGCCGAAGACGCGTCGACGATTATCACTAGAATTCGAGCTTGCAATGCTCCCACATTGGCGGCTGAAAACAGAAAGCGAACGCAAATATTATTTGGTTTGCTTTTACAAAGATTCGAAATCTTAGCCGGACAAAGCCCTTTACCCATGGATCATCTGGATGTTCTCTCTAGCCACATCGTCGATGTCAGCGCCCGAGTACCGTTTTTCGCGGCCACCGCCGTCAAGGCCCGCATCGAGAAAATGAGCGCTCGACTTCGTCAAGCTCTTCGTCAAGGTGAAACGGGATGGCCACCATCTCGAACTATTTTACTACTGTCGCTGTTCGCCGCCATCTTCCCCACGACGGACAAGTCGCATCCCGTCATGACGCCAGTGTCGCTCTACATAGGCAACTTACTCGCGCACTGCGCCATCAGATCAGTCAGAGACGCGTGCTTGGCGGTCATTCTCTCAACCATGGCTAGCGTGTACTCGACGCGCGCTGAAAGAATCTTTCCCGAAGCGCTGGCACTGATGAACGCTCTGGTTCACACCGCCTCGAAATCGTCAAAGGATTGGGCCGTCGGATTGCCCACGCATCTCGCCGAACAAATCGGCGGTCCGTGGTTGAGTGCGGCGCTAGGAACGAAAGCTGAGCGACTTTCCTTGCCTGAGGCATTAGATGGAATTTTTGGGCAAACTCTCGAGGAGAAGAAACTCTCGTCGACCGCGTTACACGGCGCAGTCGCGTGCCTCCGCCAGTTGTCACGCGCAGCCGTGAAAACGCCGTCGGCGTCGGAAATGCTCTCACCCATCCGTGGATCAATCGTGAACCTTCGAAAAGCTCTGAAGAAGACGAACAAGGAATTGGCCGAGTCGTGCAACGCCTTTGTCAAGGAATTGGACGATGGGCTCGCGGGTGCCGTCAAATCTCCTCTCGCCTATCACAAGAAGGCTGCCGAAGCCATCAAGACGTACAATCCGATGTACGAAGAGGATGGATACCAGAAAGGTCGTGACTACGATCCGAACCGCGAAAGAGCCGAGGCAAGAAAGCTCAAGAAGCAGCTTAAACAAGAAAGCAGAGGCGCCATGCGCGAATTGCGCAAGGATAATCGGTTCATGGCGGATGCTCGATCTAAAGAACAAGCCGAGGCGGCTGACGAGCGCGGCGCGCGCCAGAAAGATCTCTTATCCTTCTTGGAGAAACAAGAGGCTGATTTCAAGTCTGGAGGTCAAGGCGGGCAGATCGTCAAAAACAAGCGACGCGTTTCTAAAGGATCCAGACGGGCGTTTTAGTAAACGCAGCAGCAATCCTAGTAGTTGTAAAATATCATCTAAAGAGACGGTTAGTTGCCACCAACCATCGAATCGCGTCAACCGAACCGCCATACGACGACGCGCGATGCCGTTTAACGCGCTCGCGGCGTCGAGATTCCTCACCTCGGTTCGCGCGTGTGCGTCGATCGTGGACGAAGCGCGCGAGCGCGAGGACGAGCGCGCGGACGCCATGCGCGTGACGACAAAGTTGATGATGGGCGGCGAGTGCGTGCTGGTGAACGGGAACATGGTGGGCGGCGTGTGCTCGGACGCCAACGGAGGGAACGTCATGCTGCGTGTGGGGAAGGAGCGCACGAACGAGGCGTTGAAGATGCGCGGGGTGATCGAGAATACGTACTTTCAGGGGAAAGTGGGATGGGGCGGTTTCGTGTACGTTGACGGCGAAACCGAAAGCGGCGACAAAGACAAAGGCAAAGAAACGCAGCTACTGTAGTTTATAACACAAATCTAATGAAATCTACTTTCTACGATAAATCACTAATCGGAGGCCTATTGACGACATCGTTCGCTTTTTTCGCGGTCGCCTTGAGACTCTCGGGAAGGTGAGGAATGCGTGGAATTTGTGCGAGAAGTTCGGCGGTGCGACGGAATAAGCGCGCGATGTCTCCCTCGTCCAACGTTGTGTCTCGGCGAATTTGATCCCACGACGTACCGGACGCCCAAGACTCGACCAACGCCGCAACCTCATAACTTAAACTGACGGGCATATCGATTCTGGAAGACAATTGAAGATACAAGAGGTCACCCATTGCTGGTTCGAGATCCTCGAGAACTCGAACGAGCTCTTCCGAGGCGCCGTAGAAGCACGTGGCTGGACGATTATCCATGCATAGAGCGCCCGCAAAGCCGGCCAAAGTGGGCGCGTCAAGATGCGCAAGGGCATCTGAAGACATCGTCATGCCGAGCCAGAGTTCGTTTTCGCCTCTCAAGTTTGCGCAAACTTCACCAAACTCAAGTAAACTGAGGGACTCTCGTTCGAGCGCCCCGCACTCGACGAGAATATCAACCACTCTCAGAAACTCGTCCCAACCGGCGGCGGAATACTCTTTAATCCTCTGCTCAATGTTGTCTCGTCTCTCTTTGAGTTTTTTCAGCTTGGTTTCACGCTTCTTTTGCTGTTTTGCAGTTTTGCGCAAATCAGCGATGTGCGAAAGCTGACTAATCTCCTCTCGAGTTTGTTGGATCTGCAACTTTTGTGCTTCGATAAATTCTGCCGATTCAACCGCCTGATCAAGCATAGTAAAGTTGCTTGGATCAGTCGGAATGCGCTCCGCGACGGGCTTCGTCTTCTTCGATGTGTCCGCCTTCCACACGCCGCCGCCGCTTGCTCGTATCCAACGCAGGCTGCTCGACGCGGGTGGGGACCCGGCGAGCTCAAAGTCGGCCAAATGCAAAGTATCGTCGCAAATATACTTGACTCTATCCGAATAAAAACGGTACCAACAGCCATCACTCCCAAGAGCTGTGAATTCACCCATGGGATACGGTTTGCCAACCGCGCTTGCCGTCGGCGCAATTTTAGCCGCCGGAACCGCTTCGACGACAGCTGCGGCGATGACGCCTCGAGGTAACCCATCGCTCTCATCAAAAGACTGCAAAAATTCGTCGTCAGAGGATTCATCCTCGAAATCGCCCATGAGGCGGTCCAAATCGACCGAGGCGTCGTCGTCAATATCTTGCAGTCTCCATTCGCCGGCGAAATCCTCTCCCTCAACCTTCACGGAGTCGTCTTCAAACAACGCGATGGTCGCCGATTTGCGCTCTTTCCGACGTCGAACAGCGTTATATCCGATATCGATCGCAACCAAGACGGGACCCGGTCTTGTTTCGAGCTCGTATCGAAGAGTTTCGCGAATCTCGTCCGCGTGCGCTTCGGCGGCTTGTCGCAACAAAATTTTGAGTAATCGTTTCTCCTCCTTCAACCGCTCATCCAATTTTACGAAACGTCTCCATTCACCAGCTTCTTCATCGCTGTTTGTTTCTTCGATTTGAGCCGTAAGAGTTTTGATCTGGTCGTTTGCGCGTTGGAGTTCGCGTTCGCGAACTGAGCGTGCCTTCCCTCCGAGATAGTTGCCGAAACTTCTCTCAACGATGCCTTTCACCTGTTCGAGAGACCGACCTTGTAACAAATTCAAAACCATACCGTACGATATAGAAAACCGCGACTTGAGATTTTCTGGCGGCGCTAACACGAGCTCAAAGGCTTCATCCGGTCCCTCAAAGGGTGACTGGCAACAGACGACGTGACCCACAGTGTCAAATCCGCGTCGCCCTGCGCGTCCAGCCATTTGCATAAATTCGTTGGACGTCAAAAGTCGAGGGCCCTGATCGTCACGCTTCGACAGTGCGCTGAGAACGGAACATCTCGCCGGCATATTCACTCCTGCGGCGAGCGTTTCGGTGGCAAAGACGACTTTGATCAAGCCGCGTTGAAACAACGTCTCCACCAAACCTTTCCACGCGGGAAGTAGACCGGCGTGGTGAGAGGCGATCCCTCGACGAAGAGGTTCGACCATGTCCGATCGAATCGCCGCCTTGTTATCCTGAGAAAACTCTTTCAGGGCGTCGTCAATTTCTTGTTGTTCCGCTCGAGTGACGAGATTTCCGCCAGCCTGTACGAGATAATTGACAGCCTGATCGCAGCCTTTCCGACTAAAAATGAACCACACGGCGGGAATCATATCGCTAGCGATGAGTTGTTGCACCGTCGTTTCCACGTGCGGAACGAATCGTCTTCGAAGAACGCGCTCCGATTCTCGTCCGTTTTGTCCTCGTCCGTAGTCGTCCTGTTGCCCCCAGTCGTTGTTGTTTCGTTGTAAAAGACCTTCCCTGGTGAAAGGATACAGATCGTGATGCAGTCTCGTGCCTTTATAATTCATCAACGGACCGATTCCGGGATACATTCGCGATGGTTTCATGCTGTACTGCCACGTCAGAGGCACCGGGCGATAGCTGGACACCACCGTCTCGCACGGACCGTGCACTTCTTCAATCCATCCAGACAAGTCTTCCGGGTTACCCACCGTGGCGGAAAGACACAAGAGCTGTATGCGAGACGGACAATAAATGATCGTCTCTTCCCACACCGTGCCTCTCGATCGATCGGCGAGGTAATGAACTTCATCGAGAACGATGATGCTCACGTCTGCCAACCTCTCGTCGTCTCTCCCTCCCGCGGCGCTCGAATACAGCATATTCCTCAAAATTTCCGTCGTCATGATCATCACGTCCGCATCACCGTTGATGTCGACGTCTCCCGTCTTCAAACCACACCGCCTCTTCCCGAATATTTTCTGAAACTCTCGTAACTTTTGATTCGACAACGCCTTTAACGGCGTCGTGTAAATAGCCTTTTCGCCCCTCGCCAACGCCGTTAAAATCGCCGTCTCGCCCACCAACGTCTTCCCACTCCCCGTGGGCGCGGACACGACGACGGAGGATCCGTGCACTAATAATTCTGTCGCCACCACCTGAAACTCATCCAATCTGTACGGATAAAACTCTTCGATGTCTTGCACCGACACCGGCGCCGTCGCCGCCTTGTCCAGAAGCGCCTCCAATCGCTCCGGATCCGTCCCTCGCGCCACCGTCGATCGTTCGTCGTCGCTCTCGTCCACGACTAAAGACGACGACGACGCCGATGCCGCCGTCGTCACCGCGCGACGGTGCGCGCGCGACGGCGCACGCGCGACGCCACTTTTATTTTTTAAAACTTTGTCATGCGCGGTGACGGAGCGGTGCGTCGCGCGCGCGCGCGCCGTCCTCGGGGCGACGCGCATCGCTCGAGACTCGACGCGTGATGCGCGACGCGTCCGTTCGGCCGTCCGTCGTCGCCGCGAGGATTCGAGACGATCGCGTCGCGGCGGCGTCGCGGTGTGACGCGAACGACTCGAGCGAAAGAATGATTGACTCGATGTCTTGGGACGCCGACGCCGCGGACGAACGCGTGCGTTCGTTCGCTCTGGTGTGCTGTGTTTGGCCTTTTCTGTGTACGTTTTACACGCGCGAGCGGCGCACATACTATTCGCTACTAGTTTGTACATTTTGTCGTCGTCCCTCCGAAACCGTCGACCATCGCGACCCGCGTTTCATCGACCCGCGACGTCATAACGAAACGTCATCTCTGTAATTTAATGATCAAGAGAAGAATGAGAAAGCACAACGCGACGACCACCGTCGCGATGCACGCCGAGCGACAATTCGACCCGCGGCGCATCATGTGCCTCGCCGCCCTCGTCGCCGCCAGCAATCTCTCCCTCGTGTCCTCCACCTCGTCGTCCATGCCGTCTAATAATTTCGCGTGTAAATCCAATTCCTCGTTCACCGCGAGCGAGATGTCCCTCGTGCGAGAGGCGACGATGGATAATTCATCCAACGCATCGTCTTGTTCGTCCATCGTCTCGCGTTGGCGACGCAACAGAATACGCGGGTCCTCGACGTCGTCGTCTCCGTCTTCGTCGTTTCGGCGCGCGCCGCCGCCGTCGCCGACGGCGCGGTGCGACGCATCATCGCTCGTGCCGGTGGTGGTGTCGGTGCGAGCGGACGTCCGCGCGGTCCGATCGCGCGCCGTCGTCCTCCTCTCCGCGCACCGTCTCGCCGCGCGTTCCGCCTCCGCCTCGAGCGTCTCGACGGCGTCTCGTCGTCGTTCTCGTTCGCTCGTCGTCGCGCGATTCTCACCCTCCTCCTCCCTCGCGACGAGGAGCGACAGCGCACGCACTTTCGCCCGTAACCCGTTCGCCCGTCGTCGCGCCTCGAGACCCTTTTTCGCGCGCGCCACGTCGTCCCTCTCGTCGTCTCGCGAATCCAAGAGTTGCCGCGTTTCTCTCGCCAACGCGCGCGCATCCTCGAGCGCGCGCGCGAAGGACGAAGACGACGAGGACGACGAGGACGCCATCGCCGCGCTCGAGGATGCGTCGAGTCGAGCGTCCAGTCGCGCGCGCGCGTGTGCGGCGACACGAATGAATGAATTGAATTTTCACCGCGCAGAAGTGAAAAAACACGACGCGACGACACTCGACGACGCGTCGAGCCGCGCGATCGGTGCGTCGATCGATCGATCGATCGATCGAGCGCGCGCGCGAGTCGCTGTCCATCGCGCGCGCGAACGCGTCCGCGCGCGAAGGAACGACCGGCGAGGGGCGTCGACACGTCGTCGGGGTCGACGTGGCGTATTGATTGATTCACGCACTGTATTCGTTCGTCGTGCGTTCGAACGCGCGAGATGACGCGCGAAACGACGCGCGTCGATGCGGTCGCGTCGTCGTCGTCGTCGTCGTCGTCGTCGTCGTCGTCGTCGTCGACGCGTCGGTGGGGAGACATCGGGCGGAGGGGTGGGGAGAGAGACGCGGCGGCGGCGTGTCGTCGTCGGCGGCGACGGCGGCGGCTTGGTGTACTAGTATATTCTTCGGTTCTCGCGCTCTGTGTCGTCGTTTCGTTCGCGACGCTGTGCGAGGGATTGGTGACGAACGTTCGCGCGACGTTGAACACGGGCGTACCGGCGACGTCGTACGTGGACGCGGCGCTCTTTGGATTTTTGAGCGGCGGCGAACTCGTCGTGCGAACGCTCGACGTCGACCCTCCGAGCGCCGACGTCTGGGCGTTGTCGTGTCCGCGAGGCGTCATAGATCGTCCGATCGAGGCGGCGGGAACGGGCGCGGAGGCGTGTGAACGCACGATTGCGACCGAATACGTCGGTGCGGAGGGGTGCGTGGCGGTGCGAATGACGTCGGGGACCGAGACGACGCGAGTTATTTCGACGACGACGCGCACGACGTTTTCGGTGATGGCGTGCGACCAAAACGCCGAGGTGACGGTGGTGGCGACGGTGGTGCAGACGAATCCGGGAGGTGATCACGTGAGTTCAGAGTATAGATTCTCGGCACGTGTCTTCATGGGATTTATCATTGTGTGGATCATCGGCGTCGTCGCGACGTCCGCTCTGCTGTGGAGGCACAGGGAGCGTGTGACGTGGCTCCACGGATTGCTTTTATTACAAATGTTGACTCGATTGGCGTGGTTGTTCGCCGCGAATCGGTTCTGGGTGAACGCGTCGAAGACGTCGGAGGGATTGCCGCTGCTTAAGGAGCGTTTCAACGCCCCGAACGGGTCGAACATTGAGAGCGCGTTATTCGTCGTCTTTCTCTCGCTCAACCAGTCAACCTTTTTATGCACGTGGTTGGTGATTTCGTTCGGCTGGCTCATCACGAAACGGAGAATGGAGCGATGGGAGATATTCGTCACGGGCTCGTTTTACTTTGGCACGTTCGCCATGAACGTGATGGCTCGGTTTTTGTCGCAGTCTTTCGTTTTGATTGGGTTTTATCTCGCCTATCCAAGCACGCTTGCCACCATCATCGCCAACGCGACGCAAAATCTCAAGTCGTTGCGGCTTCAGGCGTTGATGGTGCAGCACGCGCAGAACACTGGAGAAGGCGCGATGGCGGGTGCGCTCTTGGCCGCCAAGGGGAGCATCTTTAGACGCACGCAAGCGCTCGTGTTTTGGTTCATCTCTGGGAAAATCATCACCGGTCTCGGCGAGGCGCTCACGCCCAACCGCCGATGGGCGCGATACCTGTTTGGAGAAATTTTAGATTTCTGCATCATACTCGGACTCACTGCGTCGCTTCGACCTCGAACGGATCTCAATCCGTTCAACACGCACTTCGTGCGCGATTGGGAAGCTATGTTCGAGGGCATCACTAACTCAATCGCCGGCAGAATCGCGTCGCTCGGTTTGAACCAAAACGAAGTCCCACGACCCGACTTTTACGTCGCGCGTGTGCGTTCTCGCGCGCAGTCGGGTGTCTCGCGCGACGACGAAGACGACGGCGAGCGTGAAAATGAAAGTGGTGGTGGTGACGCCGTCATCGACGTCCGAGAGGACGGAGACGCCCCCCTCGCTGACGATGGCGTCGGCTGTTTTCACCTCTTTCTCGTCGAGCACCCGCGCGCCTCCGACGTCGACTTTGAAAATTTAGCCATCGCGCAGCCCGACCGCGAGACGCATCCGTGAGTGACGTCGCTCGCATCGAGTCGAGTCGTCGCAAGTCGAATCGAGTCGTCGCGCCCACCATGTATTCGTAGACAGTTAAGTTAGTGTAACAGGTATCGAAGATAGTATTTTCATGCGTCACCTCGGTCGGTCATGCGACGGCTTTCGATAATCGTTCCGCACCTCCTGGGTCGCGTGCCGGTGCCGTGCGGGATCATCGCGTAGACGCGCGACGCGATGTAAATCTATCATCATCGTTTCACCACGCGTGTGGGCGTCGCGACGAGCGTCGCCGCGCGCGTGTCGCGCTCCAAACGTAATCCCCCGAGCGCGTATTGCGGCGCGAGCGCGCGACGGACCCGTTCGACGGCGTCCGCGTCGGCGCGTTCGAGCGCGAAACAGTTCGCTTGTCGAAACACGACGATATCCATGTGCGCGAACACTCGGCGCGCCGACGCGTCGAGAACGTCGTATTCTGGAAAGTATGCAAATCTCAAATCGCCGGCGAACGTCGAGGCTGGAAATCTTGCGTGGTCGCCGATGCCTTCGTAGTCGTTGAGGAGTTCGCCGCAGCCGTACACGATCAACTTGTCCTCGTACAGCTCGCAACGTCGAGGGTGATGCGACGAGTGGCCATGCACGATGTCGCATCCCGACTCGACCAAACGTCTCGCAATGTGTTCAATCGTCGACGAGACGTCCCATCCCCAGTTTGAGCCCCAGTGACAACTGACGATGATCGTGGACGACGGATGGCGACGCTTTTCTTCGCGCACCGTCGACAGGAGTCTGTGCACGTCGTCGTCGGCGGTCATGAGCGCAAGACCCGGCGCGCTCGACGTCGCTCTCCACTCGCGTGGGACGCCCGAATTTTCAAAACACACGCCGAGCGCGGAGACCCCACCGCTCTCAAATCGTCTCCATCGAAACGCCTCGTCGGCGTTCACGCCGCCGCCGACGAAATCCAACGTCCCCGACGCCTCGAGCGCGCGCACCGTGTCTTCAAACCCTCGCAAAGAAAAATCGAGGGCGTGATTATTCGCAATCGTCACGCAGTCGACGCCAAGCGTCTCGAGAAGACCGATTCCATTTCGTTCGCTCGCTCGATAACACACCGGTTTCCCGAGCCAAAAATCATCCGATGTCGACGTGAGCGCCGTCTCGAGGTTCACCAGTGAGAAACACGGTGCTCGTCGCTGTTTCTCGTCCAACAAATCTCCGAGAAGGCTCGTAAACGTGTGTTGCGGCGCCGACGACAGTGTCGACGCGTCGAGGGCGAGTCGTACGTAGTCTCTGGCGTGTCGGCAACACGTCTCTCTCAAGACGGCGCGCGCGTCGTCGAGCGGATACGGCAACACGCAATCGAGCCCGCGCGCGGGCATACAGTCACCCGCGAGAAAGAGTCGAACGACGACGCGTTTGCTTGGCGTTCGCGACATGACATAAATCTTCGCGCGTGACGGTGTGTGAAGATGGAGTGTACAATTTTTACAAGTTTCGTCTCGGCGGCGTCTCGAAGGACGAGAATCGGGAAACGGAATCGGTCGACGAACAGACTCTGAGAATGAATCGTTCGCTCGTCGACGTCACGTCGTTTTCCCCGCTAAAACCACCGCACACGAATGACGTGAACGCGTAGCGCCGCGAACGAAAAGACCTTCTTTATCTTTTTCGCTCGCGACTCTACCGGGCTCAGCCGCCGCCGCCCGGTCGGGCGCGCGGAGTCGGCCGATACCCTCGAGACGCCGACCCTCCCATGAGAGGATTCCACTCCGGACGTCCCGAACTCGACCCATCGGTCCCACCGCCCAATTTCCGTCCTTTCCCTCGCGCGACGACGCCTAAACGCGCAGCTTTCGCGTCGATCTCCGCCAGTCGCTTGGCCACCGCCGCCTCGTCGCGTTCGTCTCGATTCAATCGTCTCGACGACACCGACGCCTCTCGAAGCGCCTCCTCGCGCAATTCGAGCGCGCGCATGCGGGCGTCTCTGTGTCTATCCTTAGAACCCGTCGGCGCGTCGTCGTCGTCCATCGCGCGCGTCGTCGTCGTCGTCATCATCATCATTCGCGCCATCACCGCGCCCACCGCGCACGTCGCGAAAACCACCACCACCGATCGCGGAGACGCGCCTAGCGCGTCCGCAACGCGCTCGATCGCGCGCGCGACGACGCTCGTCGTCTCCACGCGCGTTTCCGCGTCCATCGCGCGTCGTCGTCGTCGTCGACGCGCGTCGCGGTATGACGACCTTTAGGCGCGTCATCTCTTCGTCGTCAATCTTTGACTCACGCGCACACCGTCGTCGTCATCGTCGTCTGAACGACGCGAAGAGCGACGTCGCGACATGCCGCATCGTCTCTCCGCGGCGGTCCTCGTCCTCGTCCTCGCCTCTTTGGCGAGACGGCCGCGCGCGTCCGCGAGACGATTGGTGACGGTCGCGCGTTTGACGATTCGGTTGGCGCGCTACTCCACCGTGTCCTGGGTCTTCAAGCTCGCGGGATTGGTCGTGTACTCGATCGTGTTATCGCCGGCGTTTTTACGCGTCGCGTGGACGTACGCGACGGACGAGGACGGCGCGCGAGGGGTGTGTTACGGCGGGTGCGGGAGAAACTTTTTAGATTTATATTTTCCGCCCGGGGCGAGCGCGGCGAGACGAGCGCGACGACGACGCGTCACCGCGGGTGCCAGGGGCGAGGGGAGACGCGACGACGACGACGATGGTGGTCGCGGTCGCGGTGAGGCGTCGATGAGCGGTGCGCGCGACGAGGATGACTCCGCCGCAGACGCAGACGACGACGAGAGACGACCGGTGGTGATTTTCGTCACCGGCGGGATGTGGATCATCGGATACAAGGCGTGGGGCGCGCTCTTGGCGCAACGTTTGGCGAGACGAGGCGTCATCGTGGCGTCTTTAGATTATAGAAATTTTCCGCAGGGGACGGTGGGGGATATGATCGCAGACGTCGGGAAGGGCGTGGGATGGGTGCTCGAGCGGTTGGACGCGCTCGGCGGCGATAAACGGCGAGTCGTCGTCGTGGGTCAATCCGCGGGCGCGCACATCGCGGCGACGTGTCTACTTAGACAGATTGAGTGGGTGGCGAGAGCGGAACGACGAGATCAGCGAGCGGTGCCGAACGCGTGGTCGCCCGCCGCCGTTTCGAGATTTATAGGCATATCCGGCGTGTACGCGCCGGACGACGCCGCGCTCATCGAGCACGTCCATCGGCAGGGTCTGTACAAGAACGTCTTTTGGTCAATCATGGAGGCTGGTTTCACCGGCGCGCGCGCCGCCGAGGCTCTCCCTCGCGCGTCGCCCGTGTCCATCACGCGCGAACGCGACGTGCGAGAAAACGTGCGCATCATTCCACCCGTCATGCTCTGTCACGGCGAGGCTGACACGTCGGCGCCTCCCGAACAATCGAGAATGTTCGCGCGCGCGTTGCGCTCCATCGGCGTCTCCGTCGACGAGCGCTACTATCCGGACAAGACGCATACCGATCCCTTCGTCACCGACCCGATTCTCGGCCGCGACGTCCTCCTCGACGACATCACCGACTCCATCTTCGGTCGAAAACTCCCATCCTTCGTCGACGAGCGTCCGCTCGTGCCGAAAGTACTCGTCGACATCGCTCGTAAATTCGTGCCGTTTTAGATGGAAAGCGCGCGGCGCGCGAAGAGAGCGTACAGAGGGACATGTCATTCTCTTCCTTCCTCCTATGTGTAAACAGTCAGACGGTGTGCTTTTCACTTTTTCTCCAAACTTGAGCTGCGCGCGCGAGACGACGGCGCGACACTCGACGGCGCGATGGGCGCGCGCGCGCGCGGATCGAGATCGCGCGGCGACGACGACGGCGATGACGCACGCGCGGTCGGTCGTGACGTCGATGACGACGACGTCGACGCGGACGCGTTCCCGCGAGGCGGCGACGAGGATGCGTTTCCTCGCGGCGGCGGCGGCGGCGGAGCGAGCGATGATGAGAACGACGACCGCGCGCGACGCACGCGACGACGAGGGGGGTCGGGAGGCGGTGATGACGACGATGATGACGGCGATGATCCGTTCGCGGCGATCGCGCGCGCGGCCAAGGGGGCGAGCACGCGCGCATCGGTCGGAGGGGCCAAGTTTGTCGAGACGCTGAAGTACAAGTCGCTGCGACCCGGGGCAAAGATTTTGGGCGTCGTTTCCGAGGTGACGCCGCGAGGATTAGTGATGAGTCTTCCGGATGGTTTGCGCGGCACGGTGGCGCGCGATGAGGTGAGCGATGCGTTCGGAAGGCGAAAATCGAGCGGCGGCAGCGAGGCGGCGTCCGACTCCGAGTCCGAGTCTTCGGACGACGCCGAGCATAGCGACGACGAGGATGAGGATGAGGACGATTCCGTGAGCATAGAGTCGCTCTACGCGCCCGGCGACGTGCTCAGATGCGCGGTGTTGAGCCTGGAGAAGGGGAAGACGGGTGGTAAGCGCATCGAATTGTCTCTCCGCTTGGAGCGCGTGTGCGCGGGCATTCGCGCGGATAGTCTCACCGAGGGATCGGTCGCGCCCGCGGTCGTGCAGAGCGTCGAAGATCACGGATACATCCTGAGCTTTGGCATAGAGGGCACGAGCGGATTCTTGCCGAAGAAGAACGTCGCGAGCGACGTCAATGTGCGCAAAGGGAAAATTCTTGACGTCGTCATCGCGTCGGCGCCCAAAGGTAACAAGGGATACTTCACCGTCACGAGCGACCAGAAACGAATCTCGAGCACGGTGGCGCACGAAACCTCGGCGATGAACGTGTCGACGCTGCTTCCGGGCATGCTCGTGAATTCAAGAGTGAAGCAAATCCTATCCGACGGGTTGTCGGTTTCCTTTATGACGTACTTTTCCGGTACGGTGGATTGCTTTCACGTCAACGCCCCGACAGGCGTGTCCCCGGCGTTTAAAGTCGGTCAACGCATGCGCGCACGAATCATTTTTGTCGATTCCGCGGCGAAGCGCATCTGCTTGACGCTTTTACCTCATCTTCTCGAACACTCTGCCGTTGAGCTGCCCAAGCTCGGAAAGACGTTTCAGACGGCTAAAATCGAAAGAGTGGACGCGGGACAAGGCGTATCGCTCAACATCCCGGACGGCGATCGCGACGTCGTGGGTTACGCGCACGTCTCGCAGCTGTCGGATGAGCGCGTGGACAAGGTTGAGAAGAAATTCAAGGTTGGGAGAACCGTCAACGTGCGCGTCATCGGTCATCGTCTGTTGGACGGAGTAGTGAGCGTGAGTCTCAAATCCTCCGTCATGGCGCAACCCTTCTTTTCTCTCGATGAACTCATTCCGGGCATGCTCGTCAACGGTGAAGTGGTCGCCGTCGAGCACTACGGCGCCATCGTCAAGCTCGCCGAGGGTATCAAGGCGCTCTGTCCTCCCTTGCACGTCTCGGACATCGTCGGTCGAACGACGTCGTCCAAGGTGGTTCCCGGGGCGAAATTAAAGTTTAGAGTGCTCAACGTCGACAGAAATAGCCGTCGCGCGACGGTGTCTCACAAGAGAACGCTCATCAAGTCTGACCTCGCCGTCATCGCCACCGTCGAAGACGCCATTCCGGGATCGGTGACGCACGGCGTCGTGACGGGCGTCAACGAATACGGCGTCTTTGTCTCCTTGTACGGAGATTTAAAAGGATTGGCCGGGACGAGCGATTTAGGTTTACTCAGAGATCAAAAACCGACGGACGCGTTCGGCGTCGGCCAGGTTGTGCGCGTCACCGTGGTGTCCGTGGACGGAACCGGTCGTTTACGACTGTCGCTCGCGTCCGACGCCGTCGACGGTGCCAGCGCGTCGGTGGCCGTCACGGCGTCGGCTTTGGACGTGATTCCGGGAACCATCGTGGAAAAAGCGGTCGTCATGCACGTTGTCGCGAACTCGGGCAACGTCGAGGTGGTGTTTAAGACTGAAAAGGGCAACGCGCCCGGAGTCGTGTCTCTCGCGCACTTGTCGGATCATCCGTTGACGGCGCAAGGCTTGAGCGCCGTGCTCAATCCAGGGGACGAGATCGGTCCGCTCGTGGTTCTCGAGAGTAAACCGACTCGAGCCGTCATGTCGCGTAAAATCTCTCTCGTCGAAAGCGCGCGACAGTCAAAGATTCCTTCGACTGCGGAATCGGCGACACCGGGATCCGTCTTCCCGGGATACGTGGCGTCGGCCAACTCGGCCGGCGTCTTTGTTCGATTTTTGGATAGGCTCACCGGTCTAGCGCCGCCTTCGCAGCTGACGGATGGCGCCGCCGTCGACATACACGACGCGTACCCGGTCGGCAAGACGGTGAACGCGTTGGTGCTCTCCGTGGACACGTCGTCTCCGACGCCTCGATTGTCGCTCTCCCTCAAATTGTCGGCGACGTCATCTCCGCTGAGCGACGCACCGTTGATTCGTTCGTTTTTCAACGATTTGGACTTCTTAGACGAGCGAGACGTGGACACCGAAGGCGTGGGCATCTCCCCGGAGACTGCTGGAAAGCTCAAACCCGGTTCTTGGTTGGACGTGTCCGTTAACGAGACGAAGGACTACGGAGTGCTCGTGGACATTCCGTTTGACTCGAATGTCGTCGGTCTCGTCACGCCTCATCAGCTCCCCGACGACGCGAACGTTGAATCCGGCGCTGAGGTGAGTGGATACGTCTTAGACGTGAGCAGAAGAGAGGGCGTCGTAGACATCGGCATGCGTTCGGGCTTGGACGCCTTCAAGCGAAACAAGACGTCATCAACGAAGAGTCTGAAAAAGCTCAAGGTTGGCGATCGCGTCGACGCGGACGTCGAACTCATCAAGGCTGAATACGTCGCCTTGTCCCTTCCGAACCATCACGGTCTGATTGGTTTCGCGCCCGTGAACCACTTTAATCTCGCCTACGAGGATCCATCCGAGCGTTTCCAGCCGACGCAGCGCGTCAAGGCTGTCGTCGCGCAACTTCCCGCCGGGGACGGCGGACGGCTTTTGTTGACGGTGCCCGTGACGACGTCCACCAAATCTGGCGGACGAATAGCGGCCGGCACGGTGGTGAACGGCGTCGTGTCAGAGGTACAACCTCTTCAAGCGTTGGTCGCGCTTCCGAACAACGCTCGCGGTCGTCTTTACATTAGCGAGTTTAGTCCCGACGAAGACGCCCCGCTCGAATCCCTATCCGTGGGTTCAAAGGTTGAAGCCACCGTGCTCGGTCTCGCGGGTGATCGTGGAGGATTATTAGACTTGTCCATGCGTCGACGAGAGGCGTTCAGTCTGGATCACGTGTCCATCGGGGACGAAATCGACGCGTACGTCGTCGCCGTCGCGCACGACGGATTAAAAGTCACCGTCGCCCCGGGCGTCACGGCGTTCATCCCAACGATTGAGACGTCGAGCAAAGTAGCGGAACTCGAGCGAGCGCTCAACTCTCGGTTTTCCGTCGGCGCTCGCGTGCGCGCGACGGTCGTCGGCGTCAAAGCGAGCAAAAAGCGCATCGATTTAAGTCTTCGCACGGATGCCGCCGGTTCGTCTCGCGTGTGCGTCGGCGCCAAGGTGCAGGGCATCGTCACTCGAGTCGCTAAAAACGTCGGTTTGATGGTGCAGCTCGGATCTCACTCTGCCGGTCGCGTGCACTTGACGGACATGGCGGATGAATTGAAAGACGATCCGTGCTCGTCGTACGACGTCGGTCAAGCGATTCAAGTGCGTGTGTTGCACGTGTCATCGAATGGAGAGGTTGACTTATCTCTTCGCGAGTCCCGACTCGCAAACAAGCGCAAAAAAACGATGGATGCCGAGATTGAAGACATATCGACGCTCGTTCCGGGCGAACGCGTCAAGGGGTACGTCAAGTCCACGTCGAACAAGGGATGTTTCATCTCCCTTTCGCGTCGCGTCGATGCCATGTGCAAACTCTCAAATCTTGCGGATGGGTTCGTCGCCGACCCGGCTAAGGAATTTCCACCCGGAAAGTTGGTCGAAGGTCGCATCGTGAGCGCAGATGCCGCAAAGGGACGAGTTGAAATTTCATTCCGTGAAAACGACGCCGCGCAGGGTAACGCGGACGTTTCCGGAGTGAGCGAGGGAGACGTTTTGATGGGCACCGTTCGCCGGGTTCAACCTTACGGCGTCTTCATCGGACTTGACGGAACGAAACTTTCGGGTCTCTGTCACATCTCGATGTTCGCGGATGCGCGCATCTCCGGCGACTTGGCCGCGCACGTGCAACCGGGAGAGAGAGTTCGCACCAAGGTGCTCAAGGTGGACGCGTCGACGAACAAAATATCTCTCGGCGTCAAAGCCTCTCTTTTCGACGACGACGACGACGACGACGACGACGACGACAACGAGGATGACGCCATGGATGTGGCGAAGGAGATGGATCCTCTCATGGCGAATGACGACGACGAGGACGACGAGGAAAGCGATGATGATGAGGATTCGGACGACGATGACGATGACGCTGAAGACGACGAGGACGACGACGGCGGCGAGGAAAACAGCGAAGATAGTGGAGAAGAATCAGAATGGGCTGAGGACATGGATGCTGACGACGACGACGACGACGACGACGATGACGACGAGAAGGACGAGGACGACGACGACGACGACGACGACGACGATGATGACGATGACGAGAAAAATGACGATGGACACGATGACGATTCTTCTGATTCCGA
>Ga0181568_10000483_pt1 | contig 35664 bp, 53 predicted proteins | sample 101ome_20_FD_133758 | JGI IMG/M metagenome (GOLD analysis project Ga0181568, IMG submission 133758) | Coastal salt marsh microbial communities from the Groves Creek Marsh, Skidaway Island, Georgia - 101404AT metaG (megahit assembly) | ecosystem: Environmental > Aquatic > Marine > Intertidal...
GTTGTACAGGAATTAGCAAGTGTTTGTAGAACACATGTTAATATTATGCTACACACAGAGCAGGATAAGTTTGACACTGGTGTTGAGCTAGCACATAGAGTTGTAGAAGATATACCCAATATTAGTATAGCACTACAACCACTAATTGTTGACTTTGGAAGTGTAACATATCAGTATACCAGTGAGCAACAAAGCATCATTGATGATCAGTGGAATCAGTTTGCTAGACGAATACGGCATGATAAAAAATATATGGTATATCGTGGTAGTATGGACATGCTGGATACAGTAAATGGCTTAAAAGAGGCAACCAGCGCACAACGTTTTATTGGTGATGGCACTAATAACTGGAAAGGTTGGGATTGCTGGGCAGGCGTTGAACAAATTATTGTGGATTTTGACGGCAGTGTATGGAGAGGTTGGTGTAGAGTAGGCGGTGCCCTGGGATTTATTAGAGATCCTGAACATGTACGTTTTCCAGTAGATCCAATCCGTTGTAATAAAAGTTTTTGTCACTGTAATTTTGATATTATGTGTAAAAAAGTATTGCCACCAGAGAAATACGAGGTAATAGATGAGTAGCGTAGGTCGTATTATTGACAGTAACGGCAACTATCGTGATCACAGTGTGGAAAGTTGTATTATTGCTGAAGATAATCAGTGGAAAAACTGGAATTGTAGTGCTGGTTTAACTGGCATTTATATTGACTACGATTTAAATATCTGGCGTGGCAACTGTTTTAGTACTAATCCAGATAAATGGAATTCAGAAACTAAAACTTATGGATTTTTTGCTACAAGTGAAGACAGGAAAAAATATCCTGGATTAATTGGCAATCCAGATATTGGATATGAATGGCCTGAGCAAGATATTCGTTGTCCGTTTAAGGCTTGTGCTTGTGGTGCTGATGTATTAATTGATAAATGGCTAGATCCTAACGCACTAGCAGTAAAAACGGGCGATGTTGTCAATCCAGTGCGTTTTGAAAGTTATATAAAAGAGAAACACATACTCTGGGACATTGGCAGACGTTGTAACTATGATTGTAGTTACTGTTGGCCCAGTGTACACAGTAAAACAGAGCCCTACCACCTGGAAACCAGATTGTTTGATGTATTTGATCAGATTAAAAACTGGATGGGCGACACACCAGCACGTTGGGCATTTGGCGGCGGTGAACCTACATTGTATCCAGGCTTTAAAAGATTGCTAAGTAAGATAAAGGAACACAATAAAGATAGTTGGGTTACTGTTACTAGCAATGGTAGTAGAACAGAGCGTTATTGGGAAGAGTTATTTCCATTAATTAACGGATTAAATTTAAGTTTACATTTTGAATTTGCTGATATTGAACACTATAAACATATATTTGAATTAAGCAAAAAGCGTATCCAATTTACCAGTGGTAAATTAATGACTGTGCCGGGCAGAGTTGAGGAAAGTTTTGATATTGCTAAACAAATAGGATTGCGTGGGCATAATTGGGAATGTATGGTGGTACCTATTAGAGATCAGGGTCACAGTGGAGCTCACGAAGAAGTATTACAATATACTGAAAAAGAATTAGAATTGTTGCGAAATCAATAAAGGATAATAGGAATGATTAGATGGGGTATTACAGCAGGAGCGCATGATGCGAGTCTTACTGTATTTGATGGATATGATATAAAATTTGCCGCACATGCTGAACGCAGTAGCGGTATTAAGAACGATCGTGACTTAAATCAGTCACTGATTAATCAAGCATTAGAATATGGCGAACCCTGGGCGGTACACTGGTATGAAACAAGTTGGTTAAAAAGACTACGTCAACTACGAGCAAAACAATATAAGACAGCCTTAACACGATTAGGACCTGCTAGTTTATTAACTCGTTTCGGTTTTGATGCCAGTTTACTTCCGCCCGATGATGCAGCTAGGGGTTATCTTAAAGACGTTAAACTATACAATCATAGACATCATCATAGTCATGCGGCTGCTGGTTATTATACATCGCCATTTACCAGTGCGGCCGTTCTAGTAGTGGATAGTATTGGTGAGTTTGAAACACTTACTATTTGGGACGGACACGGTAATAATTTACGACGAGTGTATAGTCAGGGTTATCCACATAGTATAGGTTTGTGGTACAGTGCTATGACACAGCGTATCGGATTAAAACCCAATGAAGAAGAATATATTCTCATGGGCTGGGCGGCACTGGGTGATCCCGACAAGTATTATAAACGCATTAAAGAAGATTTTTTTGTTAATACTAATCTTAGCAAATATTATGAACAGATTAATTTTAAACATAATTTACATCGTGGATGTTTATGGTGGGCACCGGGATTAAACACCATACAAGACTATGCAGACATCGCCGCCGCCACACAGAAAATATATGAAGAAGTATTTCACAGTCTGGTTCGTAAAACAAAAGAGCTAACTGGGCAAAATAACCTAGTGGTAATGGGTGGTTGCGCTCTTAATTGCGTAGCAAATAGTCTGGCATATAATTACTTTGATAATGTATGGATTATGCCCAATCCTGGTGATGCGGGTAGTAGTTTAGGTGCTGTTGCGGCACATTATGGTAAGCATTTGGAATGGACAGGACCATATTTGGGATATAATATTCCAGGCAAATATCCCACAGATAAAATTATCCGAGAGTTAAACGCTACTGGTATAGTAGGAGTTGCCAACGGGAGAGCGGAATTTGGGCCACGGGCATTGGGCAACAGAAGTTTATTAGCAGATCCCAGAGGTGGTGATATAAAGGATAAAGTCAACGCAATCAAGCGTAGACAGGAATTCCGCCCGTTTGCTCCTGTAATAATGGAAGAATACGCACAACAATATTTTGATGGTCCAGTTGGACCGTATATGCAGTTTACCAGTCGTTGTAAAAATCCTGAATTATTTCCAGCAATTACTCATTTAGATGGTACTAGTAGAGTACAAACAGTTAACAAATATCAACATCCTGGATTATATGCTACACTGAAAAAATGGCATGAACAAACTGGCTGTCCAATGTTGCTTAATACGTCGCTAAATATTAAAGGGAAGCCAATGGTAGACACTGAAGCGGATGCTCGACTTTGGCAAGACACTTATAAGGTAAAAGTATTATGAATCCCATCAAATGGATCAAAAAGAAGATCGATGCTTGGAAATACAAGCGTAAAATGAAGAAAAAACTCAAAGAACTTCAGGATAGCGATCCTTATATCTACGATTAGGAAATAAAATGAAAATATTAATCTTTGGATTACCTGGTAGCGGTAAAACTACTCTGGCGAAACCGTTTGCTGATTTGATCGGCGGCGTACATATTAATGCAGATGCTGTACGAGAGCGTTATGACGATTGGGATTTTAGTCCCGAAGGTAGAATACGCCAAGCACAACGTATGCGGCACCTAAGTGATGGTGTCGTTATGGCAGGTAAAATTGCTGTAGCAGACTTTGTTTGTCCAACCGAAGCGGCAAGAGCTGAATTTGATCCAGATTACACAGTATGGATGGATACTATTAAAGAAGGTCGCTTTGAAGATACAAATAAAATGTTTGAGCAACCTCCACGATGCGATTATCATGTAGCAAACTGGTTCAACGATACGCATTTACAACTAAGTGAAGTTGTTAAAAACTATATAGAAAAAAGGAATAAAAATGTTCAACCAACCGACAAAATTTGATTGGCAAAAGCCAACAGCACAGATGCTGGGTAGATGGCAACCCTGGCACGATGGTCATACGGCATTGTTTGAAAAAGCCTTGACAGAAACAGGTCAAGTGTGTATAATGATTAGAGATGTTGGCGGTATTATTGGAGAAGATGCTGGCGCAGGTCGCACAGTAGCACAAACAGATAATCCTTTTGACATTCATCAAGTAAAACAAAATATTCGTATCGGACTATTGGAAGCGGGTTATGAATACGGAGACAAGTATATTATACTTGAAGTACCTAATATTGTAGACATCAGTTATGGACGTGGCGTAGGTTATACATTTACACAACACGACTTAGGTGAGGATATTCACAATATTAGTGCTACAAAAATTCGTGCTAAAATGCGTGAACAAGGTACACTACAAGAAAAACCACGTGGAAGTATTACACATCTTCCAGACGTAAAACACAGTGACTGGCCAGAGGGTTAAAATTGAATACAAAAATTTATAACGAACTACAACGACTGTTTCGTACTAGTCCTCAAATACTAAGAGATACAAACGCACTACAACAAGCAATAGCAGGCACATTCGGGGTAGGTATCCAACCAGACCCACAGGACAACCTGTATGAATTAGTAGAGCAAATTGATGAAGCAGTGCTTAGTAACTATTTCAGCAATGTATGGCAACCAAAAACAAAGCAATACAAGTACAGTGGACTCAGTATGATTGATGAAATCAACGGAATGAATCCTAGAGAAGTTCTGGACCTGGGGTGTGGATACAACGAGTTTCGGGGTAAAATTAATAATCTAACTGGTGTTGATGCCTATAACAATCGTGCTGATATTCAGAGCCATATACTACAATACTGGCCTGGTAAGAAATTTGATATAGTTATATGTCTGGGTAGTATTAATTTTGGCACTGCTGAAAAGATATACTCTGAACTTGAACATGCTGTAGAATTAACAACACCAGGCGGATTGTTATATTTTAGAGCAAATCCCGGAGAGCAACATGCGGCACCAGAATCACGTTGGATTGACTTCTTCTCCTGGGATACTACATTTATTTTTAACAGCGCACAGCAACTAAACTGTGACGTTATCAGTTATCGTGAAGATAGCGGAAACAGAATCTACTTTGTCCTGAAGAAAAAGGATAAATAATACTAGCAAAGAGTTTTGCTACACTACAGTCAATGCGTAATAACTTAGCCGAGTGGCAGGGTTCATTTACACGCAACTCATTCCCAAGAATGTTTTATTTTAAATTGAGCGACACACTCAGTGTCGTATATCTATGACTGAATAATCGGAGTAATTAAATGTTAGAAATGTTCGCAGCCTTGATGGCAGGAACGCTATATGGTCTAGTAATTGGTATTATACCCAGTGCTGGTGCTACTACGGGCCTAGTTGCCATGTTTGGCTTTATTGGGTGGTTTACCAGTTTTGATCCATATTTGGGTGTAATATTTGTTATGGCAGTAGTTGCCGCAAGCACCACTGGAGATAGTTTTAGTGGAGTATTGCTGGGCATTCCTGGAGCAAACAGTGCCGCCGCTACTATGGTAGATGGTTTTCCCCTAGCACTACAAGGTAAAGCAACATACGCCCTAACAGCCGCCATTGTTACAAGCACAGTGAACGGTTTATTATGGGGTACATTAACATTTGCTCTGTTACCCTGGTATGCTGAATTAATAATGATTTTCGGCGTACCTGAATTGTGGGCATTTGTAATGCTCGCACTAGCAACAGTGGGTTTCGTAAGTTCCAAGTACTGGGTAAGAAGTTTAATTGCCATTTGTATCGGATGCTTTATAGGACTTATTGGGCTTGATCCAGAAACTGCTGCCAATAGATGGACCTTTGGATGGGATTATCTAGCAGACAGTGTTCAGATTATGCCGTTTGTTGCTGGTTTATTTGCTGTTCCTGAAATTGTTGATGGACTTGTAAGTCGTAGACAAACAGCAACAGTAGGTAGAGACAATCAAGGTGCTCAAGTAAGGGACGGTATAGTTGCCGTCTGGAAAAACAAATGGGATGGATTGCGAGGCGGATTGATAGGAGCGTTTATTGGTTTCCTACCTGGTTTAGGTGGAGCAATGAGCGATTGGATGGCTTATGGTGCAACAACAGCAAGTAATCCAAACGAAAAGATTCCTTTTGGTAAAGGAAACATCAAAGGCGTTATTGGTCCGGAAGGAAGCAACAACGCACAAAAAGCAACAAGTATGATTCCCACAGTATTGTTCGGAATACCCGGTGCTAGTTTTGCCGCTATTGTAATGGCATTGTTTATGTACTTGGATTTTGAATTGGGATCACCTGACCTAGTATATGACACAAAGTTCTTTGATGCTATGTTCTGGGGATTCATGGGAGCAACATTTTTAGTGTGTATATTATGCCTAATCTTCACACGTTATATTGCTTTAATCACATACTTGCCTTATTGGGTATATGGTCCTGTGTTACTGGCTTTTGTAACATGGGCATGTGTTCAGTATACAGGAGGATGGGAAGATTATGCTGTTTTTGCTTTGTTTAGTTTGGTAGGTATAGCATGTAAGTACCTAAAGTTTAGCCGTCCGGCAATGTTAATTGGATTCATTCTTGCAGACAGGATTGAATCACTTAGTTTACAAATGTTTAACTTATACACTGTGGACAAACTATTGGACAGACCAATTTTCTTAGTCCTAGTGGCATGTGTAATTGGTATGTTCTACTATGGTGTATTTGTCAATAAACAAAGACTAGATTATAGTTAAGGAGAAACATAATGTTTAAGAAACTTCTAGCAACCGCTGCTATTACAGCCGCATTTACTACATCAGCACTAGCAGATGTAACTTTCGTAGTCCCACAGAAGCCTGGTTCAGGAACAACTGTTTGGACAGAGATTGTAGCAAAAGAACTCGAGCCATTTTTAGGCGAAAAGATCAATATTAAACTACTACCTGGAGCAAGAGATATTCCAGGATTTAACGCATTCCACAATGAATTGCGTTTCCAAGACGACCACTTCATGGTATCACACGGTGGTAACGGTGTTAGTTTCCTAGCAGATGCTGGTGTAGACTACAACTATGCTGATTATGAATCAATTGGCTTGATGAACCTAAACATTATTGCCGCTCACAGAACAGACGCTGATGAAAACAAGCCAAGTTTTGCTAGTGGTAGTGGTATGGTTCCAGAAGCAATGGCAATGACACTGCTTATCTGTGGACCTGATAAAACAGTTAACGAGTATGTTGCTTGTTTTAAGGAAAACGTAACTTGGGTTCCTGGTATGAAGGGTAGTGAAAGACGTCTAGCATTTAAGCGAGGCGAACTTTCAGGCACAAGAGAAAATCCAGCCGCATTTAAGAAACACGCACAGCCAACTATTGATGCTGGTGATGCTAAACTTTGGTTTCATCATGGAATTCTAGATGCAGCAAACGCAACACACAAAGACGATCCTAATTATCCTGGTTATCAGTTAGAGATCCTATTTGAAAAGAAATGGGGCAAAGCACCTAGTGGCGATTACTACAACGCATACAAACTTGTTAAGAGTTTCCGTGATGGTTTACAGAAAGCAATCTGGGCAAACAAAGGTAATCCAAATGCTGAAAAAGTTCGTGTAGCATTACAAAAGATGGTACAAGATCCTAAAGCAGTAGCCGCTATTCAAAAGAAAGTTGGCAAGTATGACTGGTTAATTGGTGCTGATGGTGATCAACAGCGTGATACACTAATGACTTTTGTTACAGCACAAGCATTACAAGACTTGGTGAAGTTTAACAAAGAAGCACTAAATCTTAATGCTGAATACAAAGAAAACCTAGTAAAATAAAATAAACTAAAAATAAAAACTACACCAGAGCCCCTTTTTGGGGGCTCTTTCTGTATTATGTACAGTTTTTTTACTAAATACTAGTGTATAGTCCAGGGGGGAATATATGACTAGATACACAACAATCATTGCCGTTCTGGCAATATTCACGCAAGCAAACGCAAGTGAATTGGGTTGGGGATTTAAATCTCCAGCGTTTCACTATGGTAATGGTTACAGTAACCATGTATTAAGCGTTGAGCAACTTCAGCACAATCGTAAACAAGACATTGCAGATAAAGCAAAGGCTGAAGCAGATCGTCTTGAGCGTGAACTAGAAAATTCCACCCTTAACAAGTTCTTAAAGAACGTAGAATCACGAATTTATGCGACACTCAGTAAGCAGATGGTTGACAGTATGTTTGCCGAGTGTTCAACTTCTTGTGCCTCCAGTGGCACGGCGGAAATAGAAGGCAGCACCATTTATTGGGAAAAGGACACTGTAACTGGAAATATAACACTTCAGGTAACTGAAGACGATGGTAGTGTTACGACAATCACTATTCCAGGATCAGGGGAGTTTAATTTCTAGTATGAAACTTTTTAGCATGGTTCTTGCTTCCATGTTAGTGTTAAGTGGCTGTGTTACTACAACTGGTAATAAATCTATTGGCATATTAAAAGAAAAAGCCGGAGCACAACCAATTATACAACCAGCACCCTTAGCACAACGAATGATGGAAACACCAGAACTGGATGGAAAAAAGATTACTATCGCTGTCTATGATTTCAAAGATTTAACAGGTCAGAGAAAGCCAGCAGACAACATCGCAAACTTGAGTAGCGCCGTTACTCAAGGCGGTTACGTTTGGGTAATAAAAGCATTACAGGATATTGGCAATGGGACCTGGTTCGAAGTTGTTGAAAGAGTGGGTATGGACAACCTAATCAAAGAAAGACAACTTATCCGCAATACAAGAGAAGTATATGAAAAAGAATTGCCCAAGGGTCCGCGACCGTTAAAACCACTTAAATTTGCTGGTTTAATATTAGAAGGCGGAATAGTTGGGTATGACAGCAATGTTGCTGTGGGGGGAGCAGGTGCCAGATACTTAGGTATTGGCACTCAAACCGAATATAGAGTAGATACGGTGACAGTAGTCATGCGTATAGTAAGTGTTAGCACTGGAAATGTTATAATGAGCATCGCGACAGAAAAGAGTATAGCAAGTTCAAGAGCTGGAGCAGACATATTCAAGTTTTTTGATATGGCTACAAAACTCGTAGAAGCAGAAACTGGTTATAGTGTAAACGAACCAGTCAACTATGCTGTCCGTGCTGCTATTGAGGCGGGCGTTGTTGAAATAATTATGGAAGGTGAGAAAAAAGGACTTTGGAAATTCAAAAGTGATAAACGCATAATAAAAGATTCAGAAAGAAACGTGGAGGTAAAGCCTACTAATTCTGATTCTAAAGTGAATGATGCTGTTGAGCTAACCAAAGAAGATGGTGAAAAAGAATGAAACACATTATCAAAGTAGTGAGTTTACTAGTCCTTTTTACGACACCAATTTTGGCCAATGATATTTACATTGATCAGATTGGTGATAGTCTAGACTTGGATATCGTCCAAGATGGACAAAACAACGTAATAGGAACAAGTAGTACAGACGTAAGTCTGACAGGTGATGATATGACATTCAGTATTACACAAACAGGTAATAGTAACGAAATTGCCGCTGTTATTAATGGTAACAGTTACACAGGTACTTGGGCATTCACAGGCGACTACAACGTAGTTGATTTGACTTGTGATACTGGCGGTACAAACTGTGAGAACATTACACTTAATATTACAACTACTGGTGATAGCAACGATTATACATTTGCTATTGGTGGTACAAGTGACAGTGATGGTAGTAGTATTGCGTTTACTGTTACAGGTGACAACAACATTATTAACACTACTGTTGATGGACAAAGTGCTAGTATCAGCGTAACAATGGATAACAGTGCAAGTCTAGCAACTACAAGTGCTAATAGTGATGAGGGTAATGCTGTAACTATTACACAAAGCGGTGATGGAGATGTAAACGGACACAGTGTTACATTAGACATTACTGGTGGCGGTAGTACATATGACATCACACAAGGTGGTATTTACGATAATACCATTGACGCAACGTTTAATGGCGATAGCCAAGACGTAGATATAACACAGAGTGATTAATGATGCTTAGATGGTTTGTACTATACTTAACCTTATCTATCTCCAGCATAGGACATGCAAGTGTTGGGGAAATTGGCACTGTAAAAGGAAGTGGTGTGCTTGAGAGGGGTAAGGATGTAATTGAAGGAACCACAGGCGTCGGTGTCCAGAGTTTGGATACGGCTGTTACGGCGCAGGGTCGTATGCGAATTGATTTCGTCGACGAAACAAGGGTTGATATAACTGAACATAGTAGGTTATTGATAGATGAATTCGTTTATGATCCAGCAAACAACGTAGGTAAACTTAGTATCAAAGCAAGTTTAGGAACAGTAAGATATGCCAGTGGCCAAATCGCTAAAAAATATCAACAGAATGTTAAGATCCGTACACCTAGCGCCACTATTGGCGTGCGTGGTACTGATTTTATCATGCTAGTGGATGAAATGGGTGGCAGTATGATTACACTATTACCTAGTTGCGATTTAGATGGAAATTGTTATACAGGAGAAATAACTGTTGAAACTGATGCTGGTATGGTTATATTAAACCAAGCATTTCAAGCAACACAGACGACACACAGTATGCGAAAACCATCACCGGTAATAAAATTAGATATTGATGAAAGATTGATTAACCAATTGCTTATACTAAGAAAAAAATCACCGTATGAGGAAGAGGATGATCACTTAAAATTAAAGAAAAGACAAATGGCTGACTTTTTGGGTGTTGACTTTCTAGAATTTGGTGAACTAGAAGGCGATGCTCTAAAAGATAGCATTGAAGGTATATGGGCTACAGCATTGGATGAATCAGATTATTTGTTAGGTGAACTACTACATGATATGATTGATCAACTTAACATGGCTTTAGCAGCATTGTTTATGGATGAGTTATCAAGACAGAACAAAGAATTATTAGCAGAGGACAAAACAGTATATGGGTTTGACGCCACCACTGGTATTAGATTAGAAAAACAAGGAAACAGTTGGGTGTTTAGCAGAGAGGACAACGGAGGAAACAATTTTGTTCGGTTCAAAGGTAACCAGAATAATAGTTATACTATAGACTTACAACAGGGGGATTTTCAGATATATGATTACAGGTTGGGTACGAGCAGCGGTAATGATGTTGATATTGTTCAAATCAACTAATGTATTGGCTAATGATATCTATATTAGTCAAGCAGGTGATGGCTTATCTTTGGAAATTCAACAGCGCAGTAAAGACAACTATGTTAGTTTTACTGAATCCGGTGATGATAATACTGTTGTTATACGACAAGGTATACATGACGACGGAAGTTATGATTTTGACGAAACTGGTGGACATGAAGCATACTGGACTATTACAGGCAACAACAATGATTTAGGCAGTTATCAAACAGATGAAAATAGAGGCGGTGGAGGCGGAGCACCACATCATCTATCAAATATAGTAAATGGTGACTACAATACTGTAAAACATACGCAAAGAGGTAAAGCAGGACACGACGGCTTTGTAGAAATACAAGGTGACTCAAACACAGTAGATTTATACCAAAGAGGCAACGGCGGACAAAAATGGGCTGATATAGTAATCACAGGCGACGGACACACAGTAGACGTAGATCAACGAGGCAGTAACAGTGCAAGTGCCGCAATAGATTTAACAAATTCAGGAGGAGCGTATACGCTTAACCTGTCACAAAATGTTACCACAAGTACTGGATCATATAGCATAACAGGAAGTTGTGCTAACGCAAATGGCTGTACAGTAACAGTCAATGGTAACAATTAAAGGGGGAAACAATGGAAGGTGTAGACTTTAATCAAGACTTGAAAGCGTGTCTAGACTTACATGGATACGACAGAAATAAACCAGTCGAAGAAAGAATGGCTGGGTTCGATTTTAGAAGTGCCAGTATTTGTGCCTTAAATGGCAGAGTTGCTATGTATATGAAAGAAAACGAAGCAACACGGGCTTTTCTAAAATCTAATCCGCAATTTAGATATCCAGGAGGATCTAATGGAAACTACGATCCTTGTTGGGGTCGAAATAAAAGATATGTAGAAGGAGCATGTTAAAATGAGCGCAGATTTTAATCAAGATCATATCTTCTCTACAACAGACAAGATTTATATGTTTTTTATGGGATTAGTTATAGCCGCATGTATTACTTGGGTAACTTATGTATACTTTGAGTATCGTGTAGCAAACATGGCCTGGCAGGAAGCAGGTTATGATAAAATGACACCAGAACAGTTCTGGGATATTCCAACAGCAAATTGGAAACCAATCTATGAAAAATTCAAAGGATAAAAATAGCAACGTTGTTTACTGGACAAGCAAATGGGTTCCGTGTGGAGAGAAACTAGTCTCAACACCAGACAATAAAGCCAAAAAGGTTTTATTGAGGAAACTTGTTGGCGAACCGAATAAAACATGGAGAGGTTATAAGGGGGAATGAAATGGAATTTTTAAAACTAGTAGGTGAAGTCGGATTTCCTATCGCATCAGCCATTGCCGCCGGATATTTTGTATTCCTAACAGTTAAATTTATTCTACAAGGGGTAAATGGAAGTGTTAACGGACTTAAAAATATCATTGGCGCACTGGATAATCGTGTTCAAACTATGAACAACGACCTAGTTAAAATTGATGCTCTACTAAGTTATGTCATAGGTGTAAGACCAAACGTTGACCGCATAGCGGCCAATGAAGGCAAGGAGGATGCAAGACGTGATTAAAAACTTTAAAGATATAGTAATATTACTGATCACATCAGGAGTATTAATATTACTAGGAGTCATCATTATTGGTGATTATATAGTAGCACTAGAAGAAAACAGACCAGTTGATGAAAGTGTTATTACACTTATGAAAATGAGTGTTACTGGACTGATAGGTGTTATTGGCGGATACATAGGAGGTAGTAGGTAAAATGTATTGGGTTGATTATACAATTGAACAAGCAGGACCTAATTTTAAAATAAAAGGGGACTGGGAAGGCGAAGTTATGGGCGTAGCTCAAGATGGAAGTGAAAGAGAAACCCATCTATATAAACCGGGAGATCGTTTCATTGTAAACGAACATGGTTGGTTAGTAAAGGTACCAGACGATGCCAACAAGTGATCTAGTACAAGCAATTAACCAATATGGTTTTCCAATCATAGCGGCAATGGGTTTAGGTTATTTTGTTTACTATGTTTGGCAATGGGCGACAAAAGAAATTAAACCAGTATTAGGAGAAGCAATGTCAACGCTTATTAAGCTCGTTGACCGTGTACGCATGTTGGATAACGACATGATACGCCTAAATACAAAACTAGCAATGGTTTTGGAATACAAAGGTGAAATTAAAAAAGTAGCAGATTCAAAAGAACTAGATGATCTAGACGAACTGCTAGAAAAATATAAAAGTCACAGTGAAGGATTTAACACCACAGGAGATAAAAAATGAAAAAGTTGTTAATCGTAATGATGCTTGTAGCATCTACTACTGCATTTGCTGATGAAAGCAAGCAGTACAAATGCGGCGGTCAAGTGTATGATCCTGCTGAGTGGGAATGTGTAGGAGACCACACGCTAAAGGAATTGACCAGCAAATCTGCCTGGGACGCAATGGGTGAAGGTGTTAATCAAATAGGTAATGCTATTAGTGACGGAGCATCTGCCGCAGGTGATGCTATTTCAGGCGCAGCAAAGAAATTAAAATTCTGGTAATTGAGGGAAAAAGAAATGAAAGCGAATAAATGGGGTTTGTGGTGGGATAGTCTCCCAGCACATACAAGGGATTATTTAAAGGCTCAACCAATTTGGCATACTAAAGATTTATGCTTCTTTGGTGCTATAGCATTTGTTGCTGGTATGGGTCTTGGCGCCTTGCTTACTTTGTAGTAGCAACGTAGACGCCATCCCAATTTTTAGGTGGATTGGCTGCTAGTTCCTTACATCTATCAGCCATCACCTTATAATACGGTGTCAATTGACTAGATCCTGATACGGCTAGTTTTTCACACATTATTTGTGCGTCAGTGAACGCACCGTTTCTGTATACAGTTAAAAATTCTTCATGTTTGGTGTTGTCAAACTTTTCTCTTTCGCTCATTAATACAGTAAAGATTCTAGCAGGATCTGTTTTACCTTTAACAGCAATTAGATCTAATTCAACGTATATAAAGTCTGTATGTTCGTCTACAGCATCTTCACCAACCAATAATGTTAATCCATAGGATTTACTTTGGCCTTCCAGTCTTGCGGCGAGATTAACGGCGTCTCCCAGGATAGAGTAGTCGAAACGTTGACTACTACCCATGTTCCCAACAACAACTGACCCAGTATTAATGCCAATACCGATACGAAGCGGAAGAAGTCCTTCATGCTCTAACTCCTTATTGAGTTCGTCTAGGCGCTCGAGCATTTGAACCGCGGTTAATGTTGCCAGGTGTTTCTGTTCAGGAACGTCTAATGGCGCATTCCAAAACGCCATCAATGCATCACCAATGTATTTGTCTATCGTACCATCGTTACTCATCACAATATCAGTCATTGGTGTCATGTATCTGTTTATAAGTTTTGTTAACCCTTGTGGATCTGTTTTATACTGTTCACTAATAGGTGTAAAGCCACGTATGTCTGTAAACATAATAGTAAGTTCACGAGTGTCTCCACCAAGTTTTAACAGTTCAGGATTCTTTTGTAATTTTTTAACCATAGCAGGTGCTAGGTAATGTTCAAACTGTTTCTTAATTTGTTGTTTAAGTTGAAACTCTTTTACAAATCTGTTAAAGGTAGCATGTAAGCCGACTAACACAAGTGCCACTATAGGCATTGTAACATCTAACAGATATAGATAGTTTTGCCACGCATATAAAGAACCATATGCTAATCCACCACCAAGTATTAGTATAGCGCCACCAACTAACCAGTATGGCGCAAAAGCAGCAATTAAAATAATAAGAATACTTACAACAGCAGTAGTGCTAAGTTCTGCTAAGTCAGCCCAAAACGGACGTTCTATTTGATCACCGTCAATCATTGTTTGTAGTGTAACGGCACTTGGTATGTAATTGTATTGTGGTCCTGTAGGACTTGCTATAAGTCCACCCAGTCCTTCGGCTGTTACGCCTATAATTACTGTTTTGCCTTGAAGTGTAAAAAACTGATCTTGATCTGCGGCACTAACTTCTGTAAACCATTTGTTCCAACGTAGCCATATCTGTCCATTAGGATCAGTGCTAACGATAGGATAACCCGGCACACGAATTTTTTCTACTCCGCCTTCATTTGCTTTTACTTGATAACTTGGTGCGCCTGTTGCTAGACGTATAACTTCAACTGCTATGCTTGGATATGTTTCTTCGCCCACTCGCATAATAAGTGGTACACGACGAACAACACCATCTATTTCAGGAGCAGTGTTTAATACACCAACACCGTCAGCGTTGTCGCCTAATAAAGGAATAGGACCTAGCATACCCGGCCATTCAAACAAGTACGGCAGTGGGTCTCCTATTTTTGCTATTCCACGTGGCACAGCATTTTTGTTTGCCTGTAGGCTTCCTGTCTGTGCTATAATGACACCGTTTCCTGCTAGTGCTTCAGCCAGTGCCATATCACCACCAAGTCTATCGTCCTCGCTGAACAGTATAGGTAAAACTATAACTCCTGCTCCTTGTTCACGCAACTTCCAGATAAGTTCTGCCAGAACGTCACGCTTCCAGGGCCACTGTCCATATTTTTCTATGGCGGCTTCGTCGATTGTTACAATACCAATATCAGGACTAACTACCCCTTCATCAGTTTGTTGTAACAAATCGAAACTTTTCAATCTTGCTGTCTGTACAATATAACTGTCATTATAGTGAACAAACAACAGAACAAGAGCTGTTATTAATGCTGTTGCCCAATGTGTAATATATTTCATATTGATATTTATCAAAAAGCAATGGAGTGATAAATAGTTATATGCGTAGATTATTAATCCTTACAGGGCCGCAAGGTAGCGGAAATCACCTATTCAGCAAAATATTTGCTCTTCATGAAGATGTGTACGGATGGAAAACACTTCTTAATACATATTGGGAAGGACACCATCACGAGCCATTTGCTAAACACTGGCAAAACCCAGTATTGTTAAGAGATTTTGATTGGGACCAATCAGACTATTATGTAACAAGTGTAAGTTGTCCATACTTTAAAGATGGCTTACCACATATTCCAGATTACATGGAGTTTATTGAAACATGTTATGACTTGGTAGATTATGTTAGCGTAGCAGTTATAGGACGTGATAGTAATATACTAGAGTACCAGCAAGAGAGAGTAAGAGGAGCTCACACCACTCCATTGTTTTTAGATAGACTGGATGACTTAATGAGTGCTGGTGTTGATGTAAACTTTGTTAGTCAGGAATTGTTATACTTGTACCGCAGTGTATATTTGGAAAAATTGTCAATGGAGATAGATTTTCCTATAGCACATTGGGATCCTGATGTTGACGAAATTTTAAAAGATGATGCCAATAGAAAATATGTTAAGCCAACACATGAATACTGGTTGGATCACGAAGTACATAAGGCAGTTAAAGAAAGTTAACTCTTTTTAGCACACTTTTCCTTACATACACTAATGTTTTCAAAGTTGTCCGTAATTTTGCGATAACCAGGTCCAGCAAGTATCTCTTCAACACTGTGGTTATATATACTCATACTTTCTAAATCTTCCGGTGTTAGTCCAGCACCTTCAATCATGCGGTTATCCTCACTTCTCATATAACAGCAAGGATAGTAGATACCGTTACTGCCTATAAACTGAGCCCAGTTTTTAACATTAATACATTGTGGATATACACTTTCAGTTTCGTATTTTTCTTCTTTCTGTTGTTGTGATTGTATTACATTATCATATTTTGCTGTATTAGTAGTTTTTAGATTCTTTTCCTCAGTAACTTTTCTAACTCTTGGATGAATTTGTATTCTTAATCTAGGAGGCTTAAGATGTTTAATGGATTCATAATATTCTTCTAGTAGATCAAGGTTTTCACTAAACTCTTCAATAGGAATAGTTTGTCCTGGTTGGGCTCGTTTAGTATGTACTAGCATAAACTGTCGCATACCCAACTCCCATGCTTTGTCATACGCAGCTTTAATATCTTTAAAACTACTGTTGTATCTAAAAACAATATACTTCCAACGTGTAAATTTACCCGCCTCATTCAGTATACGAATACCACGCTCAATACTTGGCCAGTGACCATTAACACGATACGTTGTAAAATTATCTGGCGGTCCATCAATACTAAAGACCATACCATGTAGTTTTCCTTGTACTGGATCAGGCATCGCTTGGGCTATTTTGTGCCATGTTTCTTCTTTTACATAACTGCCGTTCGTATCAAAATTAAACTCAATATCACGTTGTTTAAGTATCTCAATAATCTTATAAGCATCAGGATTATAGATGCCGTCGCCAAAACTACCACCAAAATATACTTTGGTTACAGTATCGTCAATAGCATCTATTAACTTGTCAACATCGAGATGTCCATTGTCCCATCTCTCTCTGTCTTTGACTTGTCTAACTCGTGGGCAAACAGGACAACTAAGTGTACATTTACTTGTTAGTTCTATTTCAAGTGTATTACTTCTTGGGAATTGTACCATAAGGAATTCCAGTCATTTCTTTATATTCATCTAACCACATTTGTTCATATTGTTGTCCCCATACATCGTTCCAGGGACCACCATTGGTAAAATGTAGTGCTTTAGGCGTTGCCTCTGCTACGCCATATTCTCCAACCAGCCAGTTCCAACTATAACTAATATCACCTATTTCTCGATCATGACACCAATGAAAGCGGTGTAGCCATTCAGCACTTCGGTTTGACACGGTCAGTGGTGTTAGTTTACGACAACTTGGATGATTGTTATTGAATATCATAAAACTACTCCAGTTTTTTCTAGGAAGAGCAACTTGCTCGTGTCCCCAAAATTTAACTGGTTGTTTGGGATCATAAGGTAAGTGCCTTACACAAAACACAGCATAATCATCAGCATATGGTTCGCGATTAATTCTATCAAATAAACTTGTAATATCATGTGTAAATAAAAAATCGCTATCACAAAACATACTCCAACCTTTATAGTCGTTCAAAAACGGTACTAAAAAACGAGTGTATGTAAATTCTGTGCTAGCAGGAGAAAGAGGATCTCGATAATAGGCACCACTTTCTCTTAGTTCATGCTGTTTTAAATGCTGAACGTTCAGCGTATACCTAGCATGTTTGTAAATACTGTATTCACAAACGTCACTGGCATCTTGTTGTTTACTATCCCAACCTATATAAATCTTCATTGATTCCTTCTGTGCGAGCTAATACAAGGTCTTGTATTTTCAAAGAAAAGAGCTCTGCTTTCAATATACTTCCAGTGTGTATCGTTCAAACTTTTTGGGAAGTGAAAGTATCTACTTGGATACCAAACACCATTATGGTGTACAAACTTATATTTACCCAGATAAAAATCACCGTTTTCAAATCGTATTTGTCTAAACAATTTTTTATCAGCAAACATTCCCATACGATGTACACCGTCACGATAACTTAAATGCGGTAAAGTTAAACTATAATCGCCACCGGTGATTGTTCCATATTTTTGTAACCCTTTGTGTACGCCACTGGCAAATGGTTTAAAATGATTATTGCCTCCGGTATCATATCCTTCCTGAGTAAATGTTACATCACAATATTCTAATTCAAATGTATTGTGTAGTATTTGTGGAAACATAGCACAAAACTCTTCTGGAGTTTTCACTTCTTCGTATCCCTGAGTCCATATCCAGGGTGTGTTATCCAGTTCAGGATACCAGATATAAAAGCATTTGACGTCTTCCAGTGGATTGAGAAACGTGATTACAAACTTTTTATCACTGCCTGGATGACTTGCTACATTTCTACCTGTTTGTATTAGTTGTACTGGTGCTTCTTGACCATTACGTTCTATATCCTGATCTAACCAGAAAAGTTTGTAAAATTGATAGCATAAATACAACTGTTCGTTTTCACTATTCCATTCGTTTGGCATACTCTTTTCAACAAAGTAGTCCTTTACACTGTCTGGAACTTCAGCAAAACGATCTATCATACGGCTGAGTAAACCAACCATATGTCCACAAGTGCTACTCTTGGTGTCACAATCATAGGCACTCCGTAAATGCTCACCCTGTACAGTGCAACGTAATATTTTTGCTCTGCCAGTAGTGTTCATCCAGGAATAAAATTTATTGAGGGCTTCTAGATTACTAGAAGAAATGCTTGACAAATACATTGGTTGTCCGTATAATAAATACTAATATAACTTATTTATCGTAAGGAATCTAATGCTAGACGTATTCATGCTCACATTCGGTGAGCCCGAAGCGGATGCTAATTTTGAAAAACTATTAGAAAAAGCACCGCATGCCAAACGCATTGATGGGATAGTTGGACTATTGAACGCACACAAAGCATGTGCCGAGGAAAGCAGAACCACATACTTTTATGTTTGTGATGCTGATGCCCAGATCAAAGACAATTTTCAATTTAATTTTACCCCAAGTAGACGAAAAGAAGCCTATCCTGGTGTCCCAGAAACAGAATGCGTTTTTACATATCGAAGTCATAATCCTATCAATGATCTATTGTATGGATATGGCGCAGTAAAGTTATTCCCCAAAAAGCAATTACTGGCCTGTGAGGAATTCAAAGTAGACATGACCACAAGTATTGGAGCAAAATTTGTTCCTAAATTTGAGATCAGTAATACAACAGCGTTTAACACTGATCCGTTTAACACTTGGAGAAGTGCGTTCCGTGAATGTACTAAACTAGCAAGTGGTATTATTGACAACAAAAAACAAGTTGATGATATGTACCGTTTAGAAGTATGGTGCACACGAGGGGAAAATAGACGCTATGGCGAGTACGCCATTATGGGTGCTGAACAAGGTAAAGACTTTGGTACACACTATAAGTATAATAAAGAAGCACTCCGTAAGATAAATGACTGGGCATGGTTAAAGGAACAATTTAATGAAGCACTCTGAATTTGTAGAAAAGTATCATTGGTTAAATGGACTAGATGAATACTTTAAACGTGAAACACAGGTAATAGATGGTGTAGCACAAAATGAACGTTGGGAAGTAATATTCAAAGCACTGTTTCACAACAATTGGTATAGGAAACGAGATTTAATCCTGGAACTAGTTCAGCGAGATAAAAGTGATGATGTACATGTAAAAAGTTGGTTAAATGTACTGCTCATGGATCATATTGAAGTAGATTATGATAAGCCACAACTTATTATCAGTCTACTCCGTAAGTACATGAAGGAGGACATACTACTAAGCAACATGGTAAACTTTATGAACTACTGGGTAGATGATAACGGCGAGTTTGGTGATGCTCCTGATCTAGGAGACTTCCTCAGCAGAGGACAGATAATGAGTAAACTCTGGCTTGCTGATGAACTTGAGAAAGTAATACCACGTAGTGAAAGACTGGGTAATGTAGTTTTTTATGGTGGTTGGTATAACTTTTTTGCCTACATGTTATATCACAGATGGGACGTAGACAGTATTTACAGTCTTGATATGGATAGTAAAACAATTGAACCTTGTAAAAGATTATACCCTGGTGAAGTTGAAGAACATAGATTTTTTCCTATACATACAGATGTAAATAATCTGAAATGGGAAGACAACGAGTTATTTTATCCAAAGATGAATCTCAAGAACCGTAAAACAGATCATTATCAGAGTATGGTTGATTCATGGATTGAAAAACAAGAAAAAAAGTATACAGAAAGACTACAAGAAAAAGAAGCAGAAATACGACAAGGATATACCACGCCTGAAGAAATCAGAGAAGGATTGTATGCTGATAAAGAAGATGTTTTTGCCCGGTTTAAAAAAGCGGCAGAATTAAGTAATTTTAATAAAATTGGCAAAGTAGATTTGGTTGTTAATACTAGTTGTGAACACATGAATAACCAGTGGTTTGAAGATTTACCTGACGGACAACTAGTAGTATTACATCAAAACGATTACTTTGACAACGAGCAACATGTAAACTGTTGTAGAGATCTTAACGACGTTAAGAAAAAGTATCCCATGAGCGAACTATACTATGAAGGCGAACTTGATACTTATTTGTACAATCGCTTTATGCTTATTGGTAGAAAATAATGGATCCAGAAATTATAGTCTATAATACTATGGACTTTACTAGGATTATGGAAGGATCTTTCGCTACCTATGACGCTATTGCTAATATAAGCAGTCAAATAACAGCAATGGGTGTATACTATGGTGTTGATTGGGATCTGGGCGAAGTATTTTATGATACTGATGGACAACAATGTATACAACTAGAATTCAAAGACAGCGCCACGGCAATGATGGTAAAACTTAAAGGTATAAAAAATCAGTTAGGAAATACAGTATGAGTGATGAAGAAGTAGTTATGACAATGACTGAGTTTGATATGTTTTTGGACGAACTCAGTACAAGAGAATTACAGAGAGAAGCGGCTAGAGCAATTACTACACAGCCTGCTGACAATAACAGTATTTTTAGGTTTAACAATGTTGCTAGACATAATAGTTTGCTATGGTATAAAGCAGTGATAAAAGATTATGTCATGGAACATGGTGGTATGCCCAGTGAAATTGGTCCTGGGGTTGACGTGACGTTTGTATTAGATGATTGAATTATTATTTGTTAACGCAACCTATGTAGCATATAGGTTGGTAGTAACGGCACATATTGTAAAGTTCTTTAACCGTTACATGAACTATTACTTGGCTGTACTAATTGCCGCACAGGTAAGTTTTGCTTATGACAACGGATTATTTGCTTTTTTGTTTGATGCGTCAAACATACCCAACATAAAAGACTTGTTGTGGGCAGATGTACAATATACTTTAAGAGTTATAGCCGCTTGGTGGCTTATTAAACAGCTCTGGGATTGGTTAAAAAATTACTACCTAGCAGTGTTTATTGGCGCAGAGATTACCTTTGTTGTTGATTACTTTATTTTTGATGGGATTTACTAATGTATAAAGTAGAAGATATTAAAACAGTTCACTTGGAAGTTACGCAAAGATGTAATGCCGCCTGTCCAATGTGTGATCGTAATGAGAATGGCGGCGCTGTTAATCAGCATATCAGAGGCAATCTCAAAGAGCTCAGTTTAGAAGATTGTAAACGTATATTTCCACCAGAATTTATTGGTCAACTTAACACAATGTATATGTGTGGTAACCTGGGTGATCCTATCGTTGCTGAAGATACACTGGAGATTTTTCGATACTTCAGGGAACATAACCCTAAAATGTGGTTAAGCATGAACACAAATGCTGGCGCCAGAACTACAGAATGGTGGCAAGAACTTGCCAGTATCTTTGGACGTATGGGTGCTGTTATTTTTAGTGTAGATGGACTAGAAAATACAAACCATTTGTACAGACAAGGCGTTGTGTGGGAACATGTAGAGCGTAGTATGAAGGCATTTATTGGTGCTGGTGGTAGAGCTCGTTGGGATTATATTATCTTTGAACATAGTGAAGATGATGTAGAACGTGCTGAACAACTTGCTAATGAATGGGGTTTTGAGAAGTTTATGAAAAAGAAGACTGGGCGTTTCTTTAGCAGTGCTAAAAACAAAGGCAAGGAAACGCATCAAGCACAGAACCGCAAAGGGCAAGAAACAGTAACACTTGCGAAACCCAAAAAAGCAGAGTATCAAAACTTAGCACTGCTTAAAGAAAAAGAGATTGAAAAGACTTATGGTAGTATGATGGATTACTACAATAAGGCAAAGATTGATTGTAAAATACTAAAAGACATGAGTATCTTTGTAACCGCAGAAGGGCTGGTTATGCCTTGCTGTTGGACCGCTGGACGCATGTACAAGTGGTGGCACAGCGACTATCGTGCCGAACAAGTGTGGGATTTTATTGACCGTGCTGGCGGCAAGGATGGTATCAATGCCATTGAAAAAGGACTTGACAAAGTCTTTGAAAGTGGTATAATGGAAGATATTAAGAGAAGTTGGACTCTCGAAAGTATCAAGGCGGGCAAACTTGGTGTGTGTTCACAAAAGTGTGGCACTGAATTTGACCCATTCGCAGAACAGTTCAAGTAAGAATGGCCGTTTTAAACGCATTATGATCAAAAAAGGCTTGACATTTTCTAAATAATATCATATAGTTATAGTATTAAATCTAACAAAGGAGAACTCTAAATGAGTGTAACTAAAGACGTAGTACAAGACGTTGTAAAAATGACAGCAGGTCTTGGTTTTATTAGTGCCGTTAAAATTACAGGCACAGATGCTGAAACAACTCTTGACGCAATGGATGCAGAACGCACTGTTATTCTTAAAGCAAAACTTCACAATCCTGTGACAGAGTTTAACGGTGAGTTTGGACTAGGCAACCTTGGTTTCCTAAGTGGTGTAACTAATCTAGCAAACTACAAAGAAGATGACGCAACTGTAGAAGTTGTTAATCGCGAACGCAATGGTGTAAGTACGCCGGATCACTTGTTGTTTAAAGACAAAGACGGAAACACTGACCAATATCGTTTTATGAGCAAAGAGATTATTGAACAGACACTACAAACTGTCAAGTTCAAAGGTACAGATTGGGACGTCACATTTGAGCCTACAAAAGCAAAAGTAGGTGAACTACAGGCTATTGCTGGCATTTATGGTGGCATTGAGCCTAACTTTACTGTTAAGACAGACAACGGTAATCTTATTGTTACAGTAGGTGCCGCTGACGGATCATTTACAGGTAAGCGAACATTTGCTACAAATGTAGAAGGTGAACTTAACGAAGGCTATGCTTGGCCATTGGGACAAGTATTGGCAATTCTTAAACTTGGTATGTCAGGACAGTGTGTGATGCAGATTTCAAAGCGAGGTGCTTTGCAGATCAGTATTGATACTGGACTTGGTAAATATGATTATATCCTCCCAGCAATGACGGTGTAAACCTTGGCTAATAAAATTAACTTAACAGAACGTAATAGAGACTATGCGGTATTTTTACCAAGCATCAGCAGTTTTTACGATCGTACAATCAGCAAATACAGAGAACAGGGCGATGCCTTTTTTCCTCCTGAACGTATTCCTGCTGGATTTGAAGATGGTCTAGACGGCTGTGACTTCCTAAAACCAGACGCATACTACAATTACAAATGGAGTTTGTATAGTGCTGGCCATGCTCAGTTAGATACAAACAAAGCTCTTGTACATGATAACATGGTACAAGGCAGAGACCGAAACACCAGTTTTGTGCTTGGTGATAGTGGTGGTTTTCAGATTATTAAAGGTGTTATCCAGTGTGACTGGAAAAACTTTAAAACTGATGACAGTTTGAGACATACAATTCTCAACTGGTTAGAACACACCGCTGATTACAGTATGATACTTGATATTCCTACACTGGCGGCAGAACCTACATTCAGAGAACGAACTGGTATCAGTAACTTTAATGAGTGTTTGGATTATACCGACTTTAATGTACGGTGGTTTATTAAAAATCGTAAGCATCAGACAAAGTATCTAAATGTTATGCAAGGGCGTAACTGGAACGAGGCTGAGTACTGGTACGAGAATATGAAGCAACATGACCTAGATGGATTTGCTTTTGGTGGTAGCACTAAAAACGACATTAACATTGTGTTGCGTACACTAATCAAGATGCGTGATGATAAGCAACTTGAACAAGGTAAACGAGACTTGCTACACTACTTGGGTATTAGTAGACTTGAGTGGAGTGTAGCCTATACTGCTATCAAACGTGCGTTGCGTGAGCATGTAAATCCAAATATGGAAGTAACGTTTGACTGTGCTAGTCCGTTTATTGCGACAGCCAAAGGACAGATGTACACACAACATGTACACCGAAACGATCGTTTTGGTTATGTGATGGACAGTGCTGTTGATAGTAAAAAACTTTCACAAACTAATTTGCCATTCCCCTGGAGTAGTCCTATTGCTGATAGGCTTACAATGGGAGATATTTGTTGGTATGCTCCTGGTATGGTCAACAAGATTGGCAAAGAAGGTAAAACAAGTTGGGATAGTTTATCCTACTTCTTGTTAATGGCGCACAATGTCTACCAACATATTGAAAGTGTACAACGTGCTAACGCACTAACAGATAGTGCCACTAAACTTTATCAACCTGACTATCGTCAGTGGCGTAGAGTTAAAAATGGTAGTAAAGAGGATCAGTTCGACGCATGGGTTCCAAGAAACGTATTGTATCTAGTAAACTTTATTGATGAACTGTTTAAAAGCGAGACTCCATACACAATGTTAGATGACGCAGAACAAATGTTGGCTAACTTTAATGGATCAAAGAGTATTAAATCAAGCAATGCGTCGTTTAACAACTTATTTGAAGTAGAGGAGCCAGAGAATGATTTTGATGGTGAATTTACAGATGATCAAGCCGAGGAGGCAGAAGCGTTTCTCGAAGCACTTAATTAAGGAGGTATTTAATGGCAAGTGTTAAAAAACTGGAAGCACACAAAACACAACTGGAAAATAAGCACAAAGAACTTGACAGTCAGATAAAAATAATGTATAAAGCATATGAAGATGATTTAGACATTAATCAACTGAAAAAGGAAAAGTTGGCCATTAAACGAGAAATTGAAACCATTTCTGAAGAAATAACAAAACTTACTAAGGAGTAATACAATGGTAAAAAAGGTAAGACTAATTGATGACGAGGTAACAACTGTGGCAGAGGATACTGAATCATCAGTCGAAGCACCAGCAACCACCGGAAGCGGAACTTTTTCAGCAGAAGAAAAAGAGCAACTGATGAAATATGCTGAAGCAATTGACTGGAAACTTTGGGAAATTCTTAAACTTTTAAGAACACAAACTGAGGACAAATAATGCTTGAAGTAGCACAACGCCAAATCTGGGTAACATTCCAGAAAGAAGGCATTCACTTGTACCCAGCCGCGAAGGATGATCCTGCGCTGGCTACTGGTGATGAATATGATGTGTCCTTTTTAGGCGTAGCACACAGACACATTTTTCACTTTCGTGTAGCAATTGATGTGTTCCATGATGATAGAGACATTGAATTTATTCAGTTCAAACGTTGGCTAGAAAAACTATATGCTGAAAAGACTCTGGAACTTAACCATAGATCATGTGAAATGATTGCTGAAGAACTAGCACAAGTCATTCACGCAAAGTATCCTAACCGTTCAATTACAATTACAGTGGCAGAGGATAACGAGAACGGTGCCACATTAACTTTTAATCCAATAGAGGAATAAAATTATGTCAGTTTTTATTGGCGGCATTTACACACTTCAGGATATCAAGTACGATCTCCTAAAAATTATCGAGCCATATGATGGCTATATGTATAACCAAAACAGTACGAACGAAGTAGTTCGACTATTCAATGCTTTCCTTGGTGATCTCAGGAACGCCCATAGGATTCGCGAGTATGAAATTACTGCTACTGATAAGGATAACGCAGTAACTTTTGATATTGTTATTCGTATTCAAAAGGATCGTAGTCCTAAGAAACTAAAGATCCATGTTGGACGGTTAGTTCATTTTCGTGACAGAGCGGAAGCCGCCTAATGGATCGCACTATAGTTTTAGTTACAGGCGGATTTGATCCGCTACACAGTGGACATGTTGCTTATTTCAAAGCGGCAAAGTTACTGGGTGACGAACTATGGGTTGGATTGAACAGTGATGATTGGCTGACTCGTAAAAAGGGTCAGCCTTTCATGCCTTTTCAAGAACGCATTAGTATCATTGACGAACTCAGTTGTGTTGACAAAGTTATCAGTTTTGACGATACTGACGATAGTGCTTGCGGTGCTATTTTTAAAACAATGTCAACAACATCTCCTAACGACAAAATCATCTTTGCCAATGGTGGCGATAGAACAAACACAACCACTCCTGAAATGGAAGTATACGATGGCAACCCCAAAGTAAAATTTGTGTTTGGAGTCGGTGGGGAAGACAAAAAGAATAGCAGTAGTTGGATACTCAAGCAGTGGGATAAACCCACAACTGAACGTGCTTGGGGAAGATATACAGTACTGGACAAAAACGGGCGTTGGCAAGTTAAAGAGTTAGAGTTTGATGCTGGTAAAGCATTGAGCGATCAACGACATTTTGAGCGTAGTGAACACTGGCATGTTGTTCATGGTAGTATCAGAATGGATTTAGAATATCCAAACGGTGACAAAGAAAGCAAAACATATCACAGTGGTGATAGTATTGACATTCCTGTGTTTACCTGGCATAAAGCATATAATGTAGGCGATACAGCCGCCAATGTTATTGAGGTTTGGATGGGAGAACAATTAACTGAAGACGATATTGAGAGACGAGATTAATGAATACAATTTATATTATCCCTATCGAACCTATTGATCAAAGATACACCAAGCAATGGTATGAAAATATTCCAGTCATGCTGGAACGTAAAATTGCTGAACACAATCTTGATTACACAGTAGTTACAATCGACGGAGAAGATTTTGCTCCAGAACAGAGAACTGAAGGTGCCTTTCTAGACTTTGGTGCTACTAATGTTTACAAAGCAAGCCAGGCAGTGGAAGTAAGTAAACTGTTCAGCAATGGTAAAATTAAATCAGGCGATAAGTTTTTAGTAACTGATGCCTGGAACTTTATTATTACTCCCATCAAATACATGAGTGACTTGCTGGGTATTCCTGTGGAAATACACAGTATTTGGCATGCCGGCGCATATGATCCAAGTGACATTCTTGGATACAAAATGAGTAAACCCTGGCCTTGGGCGGCAGAAAAAAGTTGGTACTATGCTAGTGACTATAACTACTATGCTAGCAATAACCATATCAAAATTTTCCAGAGCAATCTCAAAATGGATCATAATTTTGATTACAAGGCAATCCGTAGCGGGCAACCACATGAACTTATTGTTGATCAACTAACACAATATCAGAATACTACTAAAGATCGTAGTGTTATGTGGCCACATCGTTACAACGCAGACAAGCAACCTGAAATTGCTGAAGACCTAAACAATGACTTTGACATGATTATTACACAAAAAATGAATCTTGACAAAAGCAGTTATTATGCTACAATGGGTCAAAGTAAGGCAATTTTTAGTTGTGCTTTACACGAAAACTTGGGTATTAGTGTAATGGAGGCAGTGCTTACTGGCGCCATTCCTATTGTACCTGACAGGTGTAGTTACAGTGAAATGTATCTGCCAGAGTTCAAATATCCAAGTGAGTGGACAACTTCCTATAAGGCTTATGAAGCGAACAAGGAAAAGGTAAAAGCATTCATAACTGATAAGTTAGATAACTTTGATAGTTATGCTGATGCTGTTAAACAGCAACAAGAGATTCTTATTAGAGATTATCTTAATGCTGATATTATGTATAACAAACTATTAGGGATAGGTGACTGACACATGAAAACCAGTGATAAAATTAGACAGCGCATTGTAGACGCAGGCGCAAAATTTAATTGTAACGATAACATCAGTGAATTTATTGAGCCAAGAGAACTTCCAAAACTTCAGGCTGAAGTTGAGAAAGAAATGGAACGTGTACTTCGTGCTCTAGTTATTGACACAGAAAATGATCATAACACACAGGAGACGGCAAAACGTGTAGCCAAGATGTTTGTAAACGAAACATTTGGCGGGCGTTATGTACCAACTCCCAAGGTAACAAGTTTCCCAAATATGGGATATAAGAGCCTGTATGCTACAGGCCCTATCAGTATCCGTAGTACTTGTGCTCACCACTTTCAAAACATTGTGGGTAAAGCATGGGTAGGGATATTTCCTGAAGATGAAGTTATTGGATTAAGTAAATTTAATCGTATAATTCATCACATTGCCGAAAGGCCACAAATTCAGGAAGAGATGACTACACAGATTGCGGAAGAGTTAGTAAAGTATGCTAAAACTCCAAACGTAGCGGTTGTAGTTAAAGCAGAGCATCACTGTATGACACATCGTGGTGTTAAAGAACATGAAAGCGATATGACTACCGCAATTATGCGTGGTGCTTTTGAAACAGACCCTCATCTCAAACAAGAGTTTTATAACATTTGTATGAGTATGAAGGGACATGAATAAGGAGGAGACAATGTTCTCAAAACTACTAGAAGGTGTAGATAGAGCTCTAGTTACTAAACTAGTAATCCTACACACCCTTGTAATTGCAGTAAGTAATTACTTGGTAACAATCCGGTTTAATTTATTTCCGGGTGCCGACTTGCCATTGTTTGGCGAGTTTCCACTTGCGGCGGCTGCATTTACGTTTCCGATCGTAGTGGTAGCAACTGACCTTACAGTTCGTATGGTTGGTAAAGAGGCAGGTAGAGCCGTTGTGGCAATGGCTGTTATTCCTGCTATTATCGCATCAGTACTTGTGCTACTAGCACTAGGTGATGAACATGCCTATAGAGTAGGTTTTGCCAGTGGTACTGCTTATGCTGTTGGTACAATGCTTGATGTATATGTATTCCAGCATATCAGAGAGCGTTACACACAAGCATGGTGGGCGGCTCCAGCAATTTCAACTATTGCGGCCAACATTATTGACACATATACTTTCTTCTATGTGGCATTTGCCGGCGCAACTGACGCAGAAGGCAAACTAACTTGGATTGGTGCTAATTGGGATATTGTTGCTCAAAATAATACACTTACTAAGATTGTGGTAGGACTTATTGTGTTCCTTCCTGCTTATGGTATTCTTTTGAAATACATCCAAAACCAATTGGACTCTACTGTAGGAGATGACACTCCAACAGATCCTAATACAACATCACCTGTTGTAATTAAACCGGCGCCTAAAAAGGCTCCTGCTAAAAAGCGGGCACCTAAGAAAAAGGCCTAATGTTAAAAGGGGAGGTGTAATGCCTCCCCCAATAACTGGAGAAGAAAATGAAAGATCCAAATGTTGAAGAACTAGTAGATACCTTTTATGAGCAAGTTGCGGCCCTAAATGTTACATGGTCAAGACTTAATAAAGAAGGTGTTTACATTAGTACTAAAGTAGAAAATGCCCATACACTAGATGAAAAGGTATTGGTCATTGATCAAGTAAGGCAAACTGTAGATTATAAAAGACAATCAGCAACCCCTAAAATTGTTAAACCTAGGAAAAAATAATGGTTAAGAAAGTACATTATACTTGGAAAGATATTGAACACATGATTGTTGTTATTAACAATCTTATGTACGCAGATGGCTGGCGCCCTGATTACATTGTGGGTATGACTCGCGGTGGATTAGTGCCAGCAGTTATTATGTCAAACATGACTGGTATTCTAATGCATGCCTTGGATGTTAGATTCCGAGATGTTGGTGAAGGATACACAGGTCCAGAAAGTAATTGTTGGATGGCAGAAGACGCTTTTGGTTATCCACATGCTGACAGTGGTGGCAAGGGCAAAAACATTCTTATCTTTGATGATATTAATGATACTGGCAAAACATTTGAATGGATTAAACAAGACTGGATATCAGGTTGCCTGCCCAATGATCCACATTGGGATACAGTTTGGCATAACAATGTTCGTTTTGCTAGTCTAATTGATAACGCAGGAAGTAACTTCCAGGAATGTGATTATACGGCATTAGAAATCGACAAACGAGAAGATGATGCTTGGATTGTTTTTCCATGGGAAGGCGAACGTGACTACGGGAACTTTTAATTATGTGGAATAATAAAGGTGCTAAAATGCTATCAGAACATTTTTATGATGATACTGATAGCGAACTAATTGTACGAAACAACGGCAAAGAATATCGTGTTACAGAAATGTATGAGGATATTAGTTTGCGTTTAGAAGTAATCAGTGAGATTATTGATGAGATTCTGGAAATGTATCCAGAGCAAAGAGAAAAACTAGACGTTGAGAAACGTATACAACAGAAACTCATGCTTAGGAAATTAGCAGGAGAATAACAATATGGCAATATTTACTATTGATATTAGTGGTTACGGTGCTGAAGTAGCACTAGGAAAAGTAACAGACGAAATATACAACTTCTGGGTTGATAAAGAAGATGAACTAGAAAGTCATGCGTTTTACGATCCATATGAAGATAATGGTGGTGCTAATCCAGTCACTGATGAAGATGACAATCGTTGGCTTGGATATTGGCATGAAGTAGGTAATGTAGCATACACAAGCGGTGCTTATATTGATAACTTATATGTAGAAGTTACAGATGAAGATGGTAATATAGTATGGAGTACGGAAGATATTAGTGTTGTAGATGCTAATAAAGAAGTGTTTACAGAAGATACATTGGATCCTGGATACTATGTACATGCTTACAGTAGTGAAAAAGGCGGATTCTTCAGTGGTGAATTTGAAACAGATGAATTTGATCCAGATAAACTAACATTTAACGGCACACAAATTATGGGAGACACCCTAGTAGATATGGTTCATTATAATGATGAATATATTGAAAACGAGGGTGGGTCTACAAATGGAAAGTCTCAAGGAATTGAACTTTTAGAAGTTTTCTAAAATGGCAGGATATCCAAGAGGCAAATTGGAAGTAATTGCTGGTCCTATGTTTGCTGGTAAAAGTAGCGAACTGCTCAAGCGATTATTGTTTCTAGAACACAGTGGTAAAAATGTACTTGCTCTTAAACCTGTGTTAGATGATCGTTACGATAGCAAAAGCATCGTGACGCATAATCATCTTAGTCATGACGCTCTTGCTGTAATAGATTTAGAACTTGTAAAGGATAACTACAATATAGCACCCTACAATTTTCACACGGTGTTCATTGATGAAGTACAATTTTTTGATGCTAATGAAACATCGTGGTTTGTAGAAGAAGGTTTACGCAGTGGTGTAAACTTTGTGTGCGCCGGACTAGATCAAGACAGTCGAGGCGTACCATTTGAAACAACAGCAAGGCTACTAGCACTTGCTGACCAAATTCATAAAATTAGAGCGTTTTGTAATGTCTGCGGTAAAGAGGCGAGCAAAACACACCGACTTACTAAACGTGGCGGCAGGGTTGCTATCGGGGGCGCAGAAGCGTACGAACCTCGCTGTCATGAACATTGGGAGAGCAGATAATGTCTGATAAAATCTATACAGTAGCAGTACAGGAAGACGAGAACGGAGACCTGATTTTACCATTTCCAGATGCGCTATTAGCACAAATGGGTTGGGTAGAAGGTGATATTTTACTATGGAAAGATAACGGTGACGGAAGTTACAGTATCGAAAAAGATGACTTAGTAGGTGGAGACGTAGTATATGGGGATGGTTGTTGAAAACTCCATTAACTAAAACACAGTTACAACTGATGAGTATCACCGCAGAAGAATGCGGTGAGCTCACTCAAGTTTGTATGAAGGCAGTCCGTTTTGGACTTGATGAAAAACAAAGACAACGGTTACTTGAAGAACTAGGAGATGTACAGTGTATGATTAATTTAATGATAGATCATGATATTGTTACTGAAGGTGAACTAGCAGATAGTGCCATTGTTAAGCATAACAAATTAAAAAAATGGTCAGACTTGATAAAAGAATAACAATAATAGGATGTGGGTTTGTAGGCGGCACTGTCGCAGATTATTTAGAAAGCAAAGGCGTACAAATATTTAAAGTGGATACCAAATTGTATCCAGAAACAGATCTAGAAACAGCGATAAATAGAAGTGATGGTGTTATAATATGTGTGCCAACACCTATGAATAAAGATGGCACATGTGATGATAGTATAGTAACTAGTGTACTAGAACAGACGGGTAGCGATAAAAAGGTACTACTGAAAAGTACAGTAACACCAGACTTGATACGAAACTACGGTAGAAATGTAGTTTATAATCCTGAATTTTTGCGTGAAGCAACAGCAAAACAAGATTTTGAAAACAGTGTATTTCAAATTTTTGGACATTATCATAACTCACAAGATTGTTTGTGGTGGAGTGAATTGTTCAATAGTGTATTTGATCATCATGTAACCAGTATTGTTACTAACCGAGAAACAGCAAGCATGATCAAATATGTTCACAATGCCTGGTTAGGAACCAAAGTGGCATTCTTCCACGAAATATATAGTAACCTTCTTCCAGGTGTAGACTATAATACAATGACTGAGTCATTGGGCTTGTTTGAAAATATTGGTCGTAGTCATATGAAGGCGCCTAACAGCGAAGGTAAGTTAGGTTACAGTGGAAATTGTTTTCCTAAGGACTTGAAAGCCTTGACAAAAGTTATTGATCATAGTATACTAGAACAAGTAATAAAAACTAATAGTAAATTAGCGGAGAAATAATGCCACATTACAGTACAAAACACTACGGTCATAACATTGGCCTATCGGCAGTCTTTAGACAGCCAAACGCAGATCATTCACACTGTCATTTGCTTCATGGTTATTCATTAGCATTTAAATTTGTATTTGGATGTTCAGATCTAGACAACAAAAACTGGGCAGTTGACTTCGGCGGACTAAAACCTCTAAAGGCTTGGCTAGAAGATAACTTCGATCACAAAGTTGTAGTTGATTCAGCAGATCCTGAGATGAGAACTATGCGTGAACTCGAAAGAAAAGGACTAGCAGAGATTAGAGTATTTGATGGTGTTGGTGCGGAGAAATTTGCTGAACATGCCTGGCAGTTTGCTGATCAACTTGTTAGAGAAATGAGTGACGGACGTTGTTGGTGTGAAAGTGTAGAGTGTAGTGAACATGGTGCTAACAGTGCCATTTATACACCCTGGACTATTCGTAAAGAAAGGTTCATTGATTAATGAAATTACGTTATAGCGAAGCATTTTATTCAGTACAAGGTGAAGGTAAATATGTAGGAGTACCCAGTGTATTCCTACGCACATTTGGTTGTAACTTCCGTTGTATGAACTTTGGACTTCCCAAAGACAAAGATCGTTGGGAGCAACATGCTGAAGGCAATCGTTACAATCCAGAAGTAAAAGCACTTATTGATGCTGGCGTACATAAGACTACGGAAAAATTCGAGGACCTACCAATCATCCACACAGGATGTGATACCTATGCCAGCATCTATCCAGAGTTCAAAGACTTTAACAAACTAGCAGAAGTTGATGAAGTTGTTGAGCATCTAATCAGTCTACTACCACAGGGCAAGTGGACACAGGATAATGGACAAGACATCCACTTGATTATTACAGGTGGAGAACCTTTATTGGCATGGCAGAAACTCTATGTCGAAATATTTGAACACCCTAAAATGAAGGATTTAAAAAATGTTACATTTGAAACAAACACTACGCAACTTCTACATGAAGATTTTAAGCGATACCTCAACAGTAATGACCTCATTAACGTCACTTGGAGTTGTTCCCCAAAACTTAGTGTTAGCGGAGAACCTTGGGAAACTGCTATTAAGCCTGATGTGGCTAGGGATTATAATACTGTTAACGGCAGTGACATTTATCTCAAGTTTGTTGTCGCTGATCGTGACGACATTGATGAAGTTACAAGAGCTGTTCAAGAGTATCGTGGCGCCGGGGTCGAGTGTCCGGTATATCTTATGCCTCTTGGCGGACGTTCCGAAGAATACAATCTCAATGTTAAAGAAGTCGCAGAAGCATGTATGGAGCGAGGTTGGAGGTTCAGCCCCCGACTTCACATCAGCCTCTTCGGCAATGCCTGGGGGACCTGATATTGATTACAACGAACATGAACCAATTGTAATTGATGGTATTAAGCCTAGGATGCCAGCAGACTATTACAAAAACGAATCACACAAGAAAGCGATGACAGCACCTATTGATGTTGATAGAATTAGAAAGAGCGGATTTTAAATGACAAATACAGACGATTATATTTTTACTAGCGAGAGTGTTAGTGACGGCCATCCAGACAAAGTAGCGGATCAGATTAGTGACGCACTTGTAGATGCTGGATTGGAAGCGGGTGACGAAACAACCCGTGTGGCAGTAGAGACACTTGTAACTACCAACTATGTTGTGTTGGCGGGCGAAGTTAAAAACTTTAACGTTAGCAGTGAAGAAGTAGAACAAATTGTTAGAGACAAGGTAAAAGAAATTGGCTATGAACAGGATGGTTTCCACTGGGAGAAACTCAGTATTGATAACCAGACTATTGTAAACAACTTACACAGCCAAAGCGGAGACATTGGACTTGGCACAGATGACTTTGGCGCAGGCGATCAGGGCATGATGTTTGGTTATGCGTGTAACGATAACCCAGCAATGATGCCAGCACCAATTTATTACAGCCATGAGATTCTCAAAAAACTAAAAGAGATTAGAGAGAGTGGTTACAAATACATGTTGCCTGATGCTAAAGCACAGGTAAGTGTACAGTATCGTGGTAATCGTGTAGAGCGTGTTGATCAAGTTGTTGTAAGTCATCAACATACAGATGGCTTTGAACACAGTATTAAGATGCCTATTAAAGATGCTGTAAATGATGTATTAAGGGAGTTGGTGGATGAAAAAACTATTTGGCATATTAATCCTACTGGCAAGTTTGTCATTGGCGGTCCTGATGGTGACACCGGAGTTACTGGAAGGAAAATTATCGTGGATACCTATGGTGGTTTTGCTCCTCATGGTGGTGGGGCATTTAGTGGGAAAGATCCTACAAAGGTAGACCGTAGCGCCGCATACATGGCTCGTTGGCTTGCTAAGAATGTAGTAGCAGACGACATGGCAGATTGGTGTACAATACAATTAAGTTATGCTATTGGTGTTAAAGAGCCAACTAGCATTTATGTAGATAGTAATGGACACAATCGTAGTATTGAAAAGTTTATCAGAGACAATATTGACCTAACACCATTGGGTATTATTAATCGCTTTGATATGTTTAACTTTTATGAATATAGTAAAAACTGTACATATGGACACTTTGGTGA
>Ga0181568_10000484_pt1 | contig 35585 bp, 56 predicted proteins | sample 101ome_20_FD_133758 | JGI IMG/M metagenome (GOLD analysis project Ga0181568, IMG submission 133758) | Coastal salt marsh microbial communities from the Groves Creek Marsh, Skidaway Island, Georgia - 101404AT metaG (megahit assembly) | ecosystem: Environmental > Aquatic > Marine > Intertidal...
CAACGCTACATAGTTCTCGATGAAGCAGGCCGCGTTGTTATAATAACCACAAACAAGACCCTAGCACAGAGCTATAGGTCATGAATCACTACTGTGTGCTAACCCGAGATCTACAGGGCGGTGCACTTTTCCGTGATCTAAACAGCCTACAGTGCGAAATAGAAATACACCTTAATAGAACACGCTTTTGGCTGGACCCCAGTCTACCCAACCATACTCAATTCTATCTTAAATGGAGTCACGTTATACATGACGTGCATCCTAGGGAAAACCTGTCAAGTGGACTAGTAGATGTATAGTCTAACACTAGAATATCCACGCAGCAAAGACACCATGTATTGTGACATGATCACACACGCTGCTAACGTAGAACTGCTGGTGCATGGCATATATGCACTACAAAACACACACAAAACACTGTTATTTGATCACAGTAGAGATCTTACACTAGCACTACTGCTGCTGTCAAACTCACCGCTGTATCGTGCTAAAATAACGTCTAATACGCCTATTTCAGGGCATTTATTCTCATAGCCAGTAAATACTTATAGAACTTACGTGATTTGGATCACTCACAATCAAGTAAGGTAGATTGCACCAGCGTTAGAGCGTGCTATATAATAGTCAAGTGTGCAGTTGGACATCGCGTAGTTCTTTTTATGCATGCAGAGGATAAATACAGCATGACGAGAAAATATCTTATAGCAAAAGCCCACAACACAGTTACTGGTCAAAACATCATGATGCGTGATCTCAATGGCGCTAAAATTGATGTGCTACAGCGTAAACTAGCAGAAGAATTTGCACAGAAATACGCTGACAAACTCACTAACCGCACAGGCGATCTATGGACTGCTTCAGTGGTTGAATACACACCTGGCACTGTAACTGCTTAAACCACCTTTCACACTGTAGAGCACGGTCGACGAAGTCTTGCCGGCCAGAGACAAAATTCTGCGACAAATCTGCTGCGCTACCGCTTGCTGCTTCGCAGCGTTCTAAATCGCTTACCGCTTCGCGGCTGTAAAATCGCGGACGGCTTCGCCGCTTTTTCAGGCAGTATAGCACCAGTGCGTAGAAAATGCTGTGTCAGTGGATTACGAGGATAGTAGGTCTTTTCAGCCATTTGGTTTTACTTATCTTAAATCCGTGTAAAAGAGATAAGTAGTTGCCATGAATCATCATTGGGAAATACGAGCTGCTCTTATACTCATACTGCTACTTGTGGTTTTGGGTCTGCAGGCCTGTGGTCAAGCACCTGTTATTGATCGTGTGTTGGATCCTGAACCTAAACAGCACGCACAAGACACAGAACTAGAAAGTCAAGGAGTTTCTAACTTCCAAAGCATAGCAGATGCACTAGGCTGTGTATTTGCCCCTCAAACCTGTGAAAACACTTCAAAATAGATAACTAGTCATATAATCAATTTCAACCCTAACCCGGGAGAGTTATGGCTAAACTAGCAAAGACGTATGTTGCACATATACCTACGCCTAAGAAAACTTCTCAAAGCAGCCGTAAGCGCAGTTGTAAAAGTAGCTCGATGAACAAGCACAAAAAGAGAAGTCATAAATTTAACAGAGGACAAGGAAGATAATGGCCGTTAAGAAACACAAAGGAATTATCACACAACACATTCAAAGACAGCACGATGGAAGAGATATTGTGCCAACTAGATACATCGCCAAAGGTGCAGGCAGAGGCATTATGTGTGCTGCCTATAAAGACACTAGAGATCTTGTTTTGGACGGTAGTGGTAATCCAATTCCATGGAATAGAGCATAACACTTTTTATAAGCATAATGTAAATTAACGCCTTTATATGCGTATATTATTGTTATATAGTGTTTGTGGTGCATGCAGCACTAAACACCGCTGTATGACGCTTAAAATGCGTTTAAGGCGGTGTTTACTGCATGTTTAGATATGTAGATTATCTATTTTCTGTATTAGTGCTTTCATTTGATTTTGGAGCGTAGTGGCCTATCGCTTCTGCTAGTGTGTCAAAAAACCCACTAATCTGTTGTTTGTTTCTTGCAAGTTGTTGCTTGCCTTGTTCCCAACTGTCTTTTTGATATTGAACTATTTCGTTCTTTTCATTTATAATAAATTGGGTTACTGGATTATTGATTGCCTTTTCTTTTACAGTATCTACTGTATCTACAATCGGATTGGTGTTTTCTGCGTGAGCTCTATTGATCCACGCTAGTGTTGCAAATGCAACCAAAAGTGTTATTATTATACCTGTTACTACGTTTTTCATTTTTGCCTCTTCTTGTTGTTGTTTTTTTGGCCTGCTTGGAAGGATTCGAACCTCCGACCTTAAGTTCCGCAAACTTACGCTCTATCCATCTGAGCTACAAGCAGATACTTATAATATATAGGATAGTGTGTTGAAAGTCAACTAAAAACTACAGGTAACTTCGCCTTTTGGCGATACTTTTACAGGCAGATCGGATTCAAGTTTGGAAGGTTTCTTTCCGCTCTTTCTCTCCGCTTCAGATATTTTTTCTTTTTGGGTTATATCTACACCCGGATTGAATTCACAGTCTTTTATAGTGCTAGGGTTACATGCACTTAGGCTCAACAGAATCATGATCATGGCAAGCATAAGCAGAACAGTTGCTATATTTGTGTGGTTCATTATTTTTCTAATTGGTAAGCGTAGTTTATAGACTGTTGATTTTCTCTATATTTCCATGCACCATTACGTATGTGAAACTTTCTAGCCATTTCAGTTTTTGGACTTAGAGTGACTACGTTTTTTATAGTTGGTATATAGTTTTTGATTGCTTCCGTGGCTTTGATTATTAGATCTCTACCACAGCCTTTTTCATAACTCCAAATGGTATAAAATACCACTGTGTCTGCAAAGTCTGATCTAGTCATTTGCATTTCAGTTACATTAGCAGGTATACCTTGGCAGTAATTTACACAGGTAACTGCTCCTAGACTTTTATCTGACCATAATGCGTAAATTTCAGAATGTTGATTTATTCTTTCTTCAATTGGAATTTCTTTTCTTACCGGATCGTCTTTGATGATCTCTTTGATCCAATCATCTATGGTGCTAATTTTTTGCAACATTTATAGGCAATCTCCTCTGTATTGTATTTATTAGTAGAGAATTTCTGCCTGCTCTAGGCTGAGTTCTTCATCTTCAAGATCTCTTATCTCTTGATTAAGTTTATCTATCATACCTAGATTTCTTAGAATTTTGAAAACTAAATTTTCTGTTGACCATTCACCTGCTTTTTCTAGGCCTGCTTTGCGCATCTTTGTAATCTTTGTTTTCACTGCTCTTAATTTCGTTGTGTCTTTGCTTAGAAGTGCTGTTTCAATATCATGGTGTAAACTGTCTTTCTTTAATTTAACAGCCGCATCGTCAACTTTTGGTTTTACTTTTTTTGGTTTTTCTAACCATTGATCTGCAAGTATGCTGTATACACCTGTTGAGTGATGTGGTTCTGCTTCACCTTGCACATAACATTCTACCGGCAGTGCTTTAATTGTAATGTTATGTTCTTCTGCCCATAAACTCTTTTTAGCATTGTAAAGTTCACGCTCTGTTTCATCAGGCATGCATTTCCCTATAATATGTAGTTCTAGATCTGAATATGCAGTCCATGTGTAGTTTGCATTTGATCCTGTCAGAGTATAATCTATTACATCTAGATCTATTCCAACAAACTCTTGGAACTTTTCTGCAATCTTGATTAATTGTTTTTTAATCTCAGGCTTGAGTGTATCGTTCTTCCACAGTTTAGGGTTCAGTCGTTTGTTAACTGTAACGTATTCTGCTTGTTCGAATAATAGTTCATTAATGCGCATACAGTATTTATCTGCATACTTAAAACTTGAATTTTATATCAAATCCTATAATAGTTCTATTTTTATCGCTGTAGTTAGGTTTCGTGTAGTGCAATACATTGCTAGGAACAATAAGCATTAATCCTTCGAAAGCAGTAGGCTTACTGATCATTGTTTGATCTGAGACAGGGTCATTAAGTGGATAAACAAAGTGTGTTGGTGTATGTTCTTCTTCATCATAGTTTAGATATAAAATTCCGCTAAACCCAGATCCTGCATGATTATGCGGACCGTGCATGTCACCTTTTTTATAGTTAACAGTCCATACACTTGTTAAAGCAAAAGTTTGTAATCTTGCTTCTGCTTTAAACATGTTAAGTTCATTATTAAACGTTTCACCAAATAATTTTAGATACCCAAGATTGTTTGTGTGTTTATCACTTTCAAACATTTGATTAGGGTTTCTAGTCATATCGTCAAAGTTAATATGATCTAAAAGTTTTTGTTTTTTGTTTTGCCAATCTTGAATTGGATATTGATAAAAATCAGTTTGAAATAATGGCGTTTTCATTTTGTCTCCTATCTAGCCCACATCAGTCCGTATGTCTGTGCAGTCTTATTGTTGTAAAATTCAACAATTAATTTTCTGTTGCCTTGATTACCTAGTTCTAACATTAGTTGACAATCTTCTTTAGGTTGCTCCCATATCCATTTGATATGATCTTCACCAATTTCTTTTTGAACCTTAGGCCAATCAATATCAAAAAAATCTTCTGGAACACTGTTTTTAATTGTATTTTTATATTTCCATTCATACAAGGTAACTTTAATATTCTTCATCTTCGGATCCCATATTATTCAGTATCTGTCTTAACTTAGTTGATTCTACCTTACCTTTTATTTTAGATACTGGAGCCCCGTCTGTTGGTTCCGTTCTTTGTTCTTCGTTACTTACTTCTGTCTTACGTTTGATTGAATCTATAATACTGCTACTACCGCGATTTTGTCCGTTGTAAGATTCTTGTTCGTCTTCTGGTAAATCTGTAATTCTAAGTGTTTCTACATTAAACTCTAAATCAACTTTTTGTCCTACACCACTAGAACTTCTAGTTTTCATTAACTGTATTTGATAACGTCCACGTTCACGCATAGCACGACTTGTGAAAATACCGAATACATTATCTGCTGTTTGTATTTTACTTAATCCGCCTGATATATGACTATGATCAAATTCTACTTCTTCAACTGCTCCTCTGTTTAACTGTGCCGCCGTTACAAATACACACTGTAGTTCCATTGCTAGATTACGCAATTCTTCAGATACATATTTGTCTTTGATAAACAAATCACTTGGGGCAATTCTTCTACTAGTTGGCATAAGCAAATCTAAATAGTCTACAAGTAAGACATCTACTTTGCGCCCCATTTTAATTTCATATTCTTTTAGATACGCTCTAATATCGTTAGCAGTCTTTCCGCTTGGCATATATTTGATCTGGAATGCTCCAGATTTTTTACCAATCATTTTTACTTTCATTTCAACATCATCAATATTTTTAAAAATGTCTCTAGTTGTAACGCCTGTAGTCATACTATCAACACGCATACTTACAAGTGCTTCTGAAAGTTCAAGTGTTAAGTAAACTACATTTAATCCTTCTAATGCCCAGTTAACACCTAAGTTAGCAAGGAACAAAGATTTACCTGCACCAGAACCTCCTGCAAAAATATTAAGTTCGCCTCTATTCATACCACCAAATAATTTTTTATCTAGTGTTGCCCAGCCTGTGCTGATCTGACCATTGTTATCTTTTAGGCCCATTAATCTTGCACGTGGATCTGCAAAATAATCTGTGCCCATATCTTTTGCCAAACCAATTTGCACTGCTTCTTTTACAATTGATTCAACCTGTCCATAATCTTTCTTTTCTAGTAAATCTGCACTTTGTATAATTGCTTTTTCTAATGCTTTGTGTCTTGTAAAACTTTCAAATTCATCGAGTAACCAGTCTAGATGTCCTTCTTTTAATTCACCAGGATGTTTTAAGTCTGTTCTACAATTTGCATTTACAATATCATACTCCGGCAATACACTGTATTCTTTTGCATATGTGTTTATAAATTCTGCGGCTTCTTGTAGTTTTCTATCAAACAATGTATGATCAAAAATACCTTGACATCTTACAAATGTCTCAGCATCAGAAAGCATTATTTCAAGATAAACTTTCTGCACATCATAATCATAATTTTTAATTAAAGCCATTTATATATTTTTTCCTATTCCGTTATTTTAGTAGTATTTTAACATATCGAATGTCATTTGTAAAGCAGAATTTTCTTCAACTAGTGCATCTATTGTATCTTTCATTTCAAAATGGAAATAAATTAACACACAGATTGCAACAAATTGAATTTGGATTAAAAGGAAAACTAATAATTGTAGTCTTTTATTCATTTATATACCTTGCTTTTTTTGGTAAGTCCAGTGTGGTTGACCTGTTACAGTTTTAGTTTCTTTTTGTTCTTTAGATGTGTTTCTAATAGCATCTAAAAATTCTTTGTGCGACATATAACGGTTTGGCATTACAAGACTTTGAATGCTTTCTAGTGCAGTATCTTTTGTCCAACTATTTTGTTGTTCAAATTCTTTCGCAATTTGATCTGTATCAAATAACCCTAAACCGTTTAATACATGAATATAATTAAATTCTTTGAATAAAGAATACTTACTGTCATTTTTAAAATCTTCTTCTATAGGAAGATTATTTCTCCACCTTATTAGGTTTTCTCCTAAACTATCTGGTATACTCATACCTTGTAGATCTTTCCAGAATTGACTTTTTGTATTGTTTGTTATGTAATGTAGAATAATAAAATCTCTAATATTATTCATTATACTTGTTACATCTTCGTTATATTTTTTAATTGTAAATTTATTGTAGTTAGGTAGCCTATGCATCAATAAAAACATCTGTTGAATGCTAGTGCCAATGCTTGTGGCTTCTAGTGGTTCAACAAAGTTAGCACACAGGCCAACTGCACAACAATTATTCAACCAAACATTATCCAATGCACCTGGATCGAAATCTATTTTTTTAGCAATAGGAATATCACGACCAAATAGTTTGTCAACTTCTTGTTTTGCTTGATCTTCGTTTATGTAGTCGCTATCATAGATATAGCCATTTCCATATCTACCGTAAACAGGTATTCTAAACAACCAACCATAGTCCATTGTTTTAGCAAGTGTCCATATTGGATATTCATGTTCTCCTTCTATTGGGAACACAATTGCACTTTTCATTTTTAAATATTCTTTATAGGACTTCCACTTTGCACCTAACTTACCTATTAGTAATCTTTTGAAACCAGTAGCATCAATCCAGAAATCAGATTCAAAAATTCCTTGCTCTGTATGCAATCTTGTTATGTTACCGTTTTCATTTATTTCTATATCCTTAACTTCATCATCATATAACATAACACCACGTGCTTTACATTTAGCAGTTAAAAAGTCGTTAAGTTTATGTGTGTTAAAATGGAATTGTGAATATGGACTATTTGTATTGTTTAAATCTAAATAGTTTGTAGGTATTCTACCTGCTAGTGTTTGTGGAGGAATAAGTTTATCAGGATCACTGTCTTTACCTATTTGATATCCGTATGCTAAAGGATATTGTCCTGCTAGTTTATTCATTTCAACACTAGTGCTATGTAAAAAATTTTTCTCGCCCCAGCCTTCAAACATTATACCTGATTTAAAAGTTGCATCACATTCTCGAATAACTTCCTTCCAATCTATTCCTGTATATTCCATGAATGATGACCAATGTTCTGTGCTGCCTTCTCCTACACCAATGATACCAATTTTAGCACTAGCGACTACATTAATTTCCTTAGATGGAAATCTAGTTTTCAAAATTAAAGCAGATACAAGTCCTGCTGTGCCGCCACCTACAATTGTAATGCTATCTAATTTGTTCATTGTTTTCCTCGAAATTTTCTTGATTCAAAAATCCTGTATTAAACCCTTTATTAAGATCTACTACGTCATTATTACTATAGTAATTATAAATTTTATCTGCAAGGATCTTATGATTAGGCTTACTTAAATGAGACAACCTGAAGTCAGTGAAGCCGCCATCTTTAGTCAAATCATTCCATATTTTTTCATTTTCAAATTCTAAAATACTCTTAGCAAATAAGTTGCCTTTGGCTTGAATACAGTTTTCTATTGGTAAGTTTTTGAACTCTTGAAATTCTCTTGTAAACATTATTAATGGCTTGTTTGTCAGGCGATAACTTAGTTTATCAATCCAAGCACAGTATGAATACATCTTTGCCATTGTTAGATCTTTATTATATAAAAAGTAAAAATAATCTTTGTATGCTTGAATTTCACTGTCTGTCTTCTTCATCCATCTTTCATCATCTTCTCTATATTGATACACATGAGTAAAGTCAGGATCTTCTGGCCAAATACATACTCTATTCCAAAACGGTAAAAGTGCGATTACAACATCATCTTTTTCTATTTTGTCATAAAATTCTATAATTTTTAAAGTAAGCCATTCAGCGGAAGCACCGTTGTGACTTATATTATACAAATCTAATTTTAATCTTTTAGCAAGATCTATTTGCCATGACCAATTGTATTGTTCTTCTGACAATCCTGCAAAACTATCTCCAAACACAAATAACTTACTCATTAGTAAACATTTACTCCATATCTTTTCTCAAATTTTTTTGCATCTTTGGTATTGTTTACCATTGGTTTGCCCTTGATATTTAAACTTGTGTTTAACAACATTGGACATCCGGTTTTAGCATACCAACGCTCCAATAATTCTCTTAGTGCAGGATGGTCAGATTTAGAAACTGTTTGCACTCTGCTTGTTCCATCTACATGAACAATTGCAGGAAATAAATCAGGCTTCCTACATTTAGAAGTATATTGCATGTATGGACCTACTTCACCATAAAAATATTCTTCAGCATGTTCTGCTAAAATCATAGGAGCAAAAGGACGATACCGTTGACGTTTTTTTATTGCGTTAACTTTATCTTTTGTTTCTTTTCCTCTAGGATCTGCAAGCAGTGATCTATTTCCTAATGCTCTAGGACCAAACTCTGCCTTACCGTTTGCAACACCTACAATGCCTGTTGTTTTTAATTCTTTAAATACATTGTCAATAGGATAATCGCCTTCAATGTTGTAACCTAAATAAGGTGTTTCCCATTTTATGTGTTTTTGTTTCTTTGCTAATACAGCACCGACACTGCTACCTGCATCACCTGGATTAGGCATGATCCAAATATTCTTATAGTAAGCAGATGCACTACTATTTGCTTTACAATTTAATGCACACCCGCCCATGACAACTAAATTTTTACTTTTATAATTGCTTGCGCAGTATTCTACTAGTCCGCTGAATATTTCTTCGTATATACTTTGTGTGGCTGCTGCAAAGTTCAGTTTATCAGTCCACTTAGTATATCCTTCTTTATACCATCTACATCCTCTATGCAAATTTGTTTTAAATTTTACATTAGGAAATTGCCAATGATCATGAGGGCCTAGTTCAAAAAATGTTTCTTTCATATGATGATAATGTTTTCTAACATCACCATACGCAGCCATGCCCATTAAAATATATTCGTCTTCGTTTGGTTTTAAACCTACCCTTTGTGTCATTGCACTATACCACAGTCCTACACTGTGCGGATAACTTTGAGAAAAGACTTTTTTAATCTTTTCACCTTTACCTTCCCATATTGTTAAGGTTTCAAATTCACCAATACTATCTATGCAAAGTATAGTTGCATCGCTAAACTTACTTGTGTAATAACCTGCTGCGGCATGACTTTCGTGATGGTTACTGTAACCTATGGGTGCATTTATGCCATATTGTTTAAGATAACTTTTTACATTATTTTCATTCCAGTTATAACCTTGACCTGCAGATAACTGACGAATTGTTTTTTTGAAAGGTTTTTCATACCAAATAACTTCGTCTGGTTCGCCCCACTGTCTTGCATACTCAAGTAATGGTTTATTGAGATGTGGATCGTTCTTAAGCCCACTAAACCTTTCGGTGTGACTTGCAAAAACTAATTTATCGTTGTCAAATACTGCTAACGATCCGTCGTGACTGTTTGCAGATATACCCCAAGTTATCATTTATAACCTTTATATTTTTTCCAAATACTGTGCAGCACATAAAACCACACACCATTGATTGTAGGTTCTATAAGTGCTACAGCACCTGCTTCCCATAGACTTGCACCTGTCAAAAGTGTAACCACTGACATTGCAATTAAGATGTGTCCTAGAGTGTATGCTATTGCTAACGTTAAACTATTAGCAGTTAACATTCTTTTTATAACGTTAAAGATACCGTCGCTAAACTCTGTCATCTACTTGTAAATAAAAGGGTCCTTTTCCCTTAACTCTTTAATTTTTTTTCTAAGTTTGTATCTTGCATACAAATCTTTAAACCATTTCTTTATTTTTTTCATTTAACTTCTCCAACTTTGCAATAAAGTTTTTCTTGGCAACATTAATTTTTATACTACCGCTTACAGCAGTTTTTATAATATCTACTGTAACAAATAGTTTGCCATGTTTTTTAACTGCTTGAGCGACATCTTTAACATCGTCATCCCAATTAGGAAATGCAACGCTCCAGCCATATTCAATTGCCTTATTGATTAAATTTAATCCTGCCTCGTCTTGATCAGGTATTACTATTACTTCATGACCTAATCCTTGTATAATTCTATATTGTTGTTCTGATATATTATTAGTTAGCAGAGCAACGCCATCAATTGATAATGCATCGAAAGGACCTTCTGCAACAAATATATATTTTTGATTTTCTTCTTGTGTATCTACATTAAAAACAAAATGTGAATGTTGATCACTTATATATTTAGGTCTTCCGCTTCTAACTTTACGTGCTGTGCTACCTACAATTTTTCCTCTATACCTAAAAGGAACAATAACTCTATCACAATAACTTGGATCTGGAGTCCAATAAAAATTATCACTTGCAGGATGAAATCCTCTATCATAAATGTATTCAACTACTTTTGCAAATGTTTCTTCTAATTTTTTATCATGTGAAAAATCAACTTCTAACCATTGAGATATAGGAAGACTGTTCTCCGGAAGTTTCTTTTCTGCGAAACTTATTCTGACTTGTGATTCTCTTGGTTTGTAATCCGGAGATTCAGTCTTCAGCGCCTCAAATATCATTTTGTTAATTGTATCTTCAGATGCTCCCATCCAACGACACAATGATTTAAATTTTTCAGATAATGGTCTACCAGGTTGCCAACTTGCTGTAAATTTGCAATTGAAACAGTTGAATACTACGCCTGTGTCAAAACGCAAACCACCTCTTTTTCTTTTATCGTGACTATGTCCTCTATGATGACAACACGGAGCATTAAAAGATGTCCAGCCACTAGGATTACTTTTTGCCCGCGGCGGAATCAAGGATCGGAATGTATCGAGAACCAAAGTCATACTCGTATTATACTATCTATATAATACTTTGTCAACTATTCCTGTATTTGATGTATCCGGTGTATGCTTAATTCGGAAATAATTATATTTGCCTGTAACATTGTGCATCATTTTGGAATCTGATGTTGTAATGTTGAAAGTATCAACATCTGTCCAAGATCCTTCAATTGGATCACCACCTTTACCCAAACTACCTTGTAATACTACTTCTCCTAGATAATTGTTAAAGTAAAATTGGAAAGTATGTAAACTACTTGGTGTAGATAAATTTGGTTGGGCATTTACATGTGAACTGATAAAGTATTCTTCATAGCCACTTGTATTTAGATTTTGTGCAAAGTTAGGTCTTGGCAATTGTAACTGTGGTGTAGTTGGCGGAGTAGTTCCTAGATCAGCATCAAAATTAATTATTTTTTTGAATGTATCAATTTTGATTGTATCATAAGGTAATCCTTCAACATCACCTAAGATTTCTAATGTTCCAATTGCTCCATATTGACTGTCAAAATATGCAGGAGATTTGTTAGTAACTTTATAAGATGTAGAATCTATATTTTGTCTTGTTTCTTTGATAAAACTATAGTTGTATAATCCTGGTTCTAGATCATAAAGTTCGCTTTCGTTAAGTGTTACAAATACACGACCAACACTAAGATCGTCTATTTCGCAGTCCTTTTTAAGAACTTGATCGTTGTTCTCTTTGCTCACAATGCTCATTACAAAAGTAGCACCTGTAGCATTGTATTTCTTTTGATCGCTGTTGCGTATCTGTAAATCTATTCTATTATCTACGCCCCTGTAGATTTTTAGATTGCGGTTGTAGACCATTCTGAACCTCTCTGTTTTCCATGCCGAATCACTAATGTAGAGATCCAGCAAATTTGGATATAAATATAATGAGTTAATTTGCATAATTTTAACATTAACCTTTATTATATTTATCGATGAGAATAACAGAAAATTTACAAAAAAACTTCCCGTTTATAAGTGTTCTTGTCCACGCGGATAAAGAATACGTAGGTGTTATCATCAACCAAGATGCTAATGTTACAAGTTTTTATGACTATGAAGCCATAGATACTGAGCAAGAAAAGAAAAGGTTTTTGGAATTAGGTGAAGCATGGTGGTGGGAATCAAATAGGCAAATACCTATTAATATTTTCTTGAAAAATGAGATAAAATCATTCGATTATGTCATTAGAAACTTTACTACAAAGGATGTTAAAATTAACCTAGGGCCTATTACAAGCCTTAACAATATTATTGTAAAACGTATTAAGCGTAAATCAATTACTCTAGTCCGTAAACCTTCTTAATACCAACATAAACTACGTAATCTACAAGTAAAAAATTTACAAGATATCCTAATGGAGTAAGCATAAAACCAAATAGATAAGGCAGTGCAAACACCAAGAAAATTATTCTAAAGATGTAAGCCCATACATAGAATTCAGGAACTACCCACAAAGGCCATGGACCTAGTTTAGGTTTTTTATGATTTCTATAATCTTCAAATTCAAAGTTCATTGTCTATATTAAAATTCATAGTTATTGATATTCTGTCTTCATTGCTTTTATTTTTTTCTACCATGTGTAGTAGTGTTGATCTAAAAATTAAAAGTTTATTATTCTTAGGAACAAAAGAATACGTTCCAAATGAGGCTGCTGTTTCTGCTTTATGTAAAGGTAGAGGGTGCATGTCGGCAATAGAATCTAAACTTTTAAATGTTATGTTACCAGAATCTGGATTTGATTGAATATAGTATGCCAAACTAAAATGACTATTAGGATGGTTATGATATTCTTGATAATCGCCAGGATGAGCAATGTTTAACCAGAAATCTACACAACGTATTTTATTAGGTTTGATACCCCATTCGCTACTGAAACCTAATACTCTGTTACCGCATTCTTTTATAAGTTCATTCACTACAGTATCATTATCATGTCCAGGCTCATAATGATTTAGAGTATTATATGTATCGCATCGCCATTCGTTATCAACGTTAGGAAATTTATTTTTTAAATTATATGCTTTATCAACCAGATGCTGATTGTATTTTTCAAGATGTGTAAGATCGTCTTCAAACACTAATGTAGGAAATAAGAGATGTGTTGTCATGGGTGTTGTTGTCCTACCTGTTCGCAAATTAAATTCATTTGAACAACCACTGCTACTGCATATGCAGTTGCGTGAGACTTCTTAAAAAAGTATTCATCAGTCGTTGGTTTCCTCCATACTTCGTTCATTATCTCTGTCCATGTCTTGTCTATTAGGTGTCTTTTTGCTGGACGTATTATTGCTAGAACTGCTGCCAATTGTTCCACACTCGTTGGTTTCAACTTTCGCAGGATTTGTCCATGTCCGTTGACGTGAAAGAGCAAGTCTGTGAAATCGTCCTGTTCTAGTAGTTCCCATAATGGTTCCCTTTCCATAAGTTGTGTAAGATGTTTTTCATTCATTATGCCTTTGTATAAAGACACATTTAAGAAATCAAGTTTAAACAAACCTTGTTCTTCTGCTTCATCATAATTTACAGCACATAAATTGTTTTCAGGATCAAATGGAACCTCACTCATATAAACACCAGTGTTGTGTTTTAAGATTTTGCCATCTTCTTCACGACGTGCTCTCACATGTTTGAACAGTTTCAGTGCTTCTTCTCTATCAACAAAATCTATGTCTATATCAGGCATTTGTTTCTAATTTCCATTGTTTATAAATTTCATAATTACCACTTGCAGTATAACATTGACCTGTTTCTAAGTCAACGATTTTCCATTTTTCAGGACATTTTGTAAGTATTGTTAAATTGACAGGCTTGTCAAGTTCCTTAACCACTTTACCATCTTTTAGTGTTCTTGTTTTCATTAATCTATCTTGCCTTCTGCAATTACTTCTTTTACTAATTCAACATCAGCAGGTAATTTTTTGAATTTGCCTCTCCAAAATATCGGATCAATATATTCTCCTACTATTTCAAGTTGTTCATCATTGAATTTTTGCAACATATCTTTTCCAGTCTTGCTATTTAAAATTAACCAAGGACTTATTTTTCCATCTTTTAAATCATGCGTTGCTCTATTTAAATTGACATACTTAAAATAATGATTCCAATCTGCTTGTTTATCATCTGCCCAATCCATCATGGTCTTTATTGTTCTTTGTATTGCACCGTCTGCAGGTTCAATTTTTAGAAGTTCTTTTACATATGTATCGTATAATTCATCTCTGCACCAATGATCTAATTTTATTCCGCTTTTAATTACAAAGTCGATAAATTTTTCAGGATATATAGGATAGTTATTTGCCATAAAACTACCGAATTTTACAAAAGCATTGTAGTATGCACTCGATACGAAATCATCAAATGTTTTTTTCTTAGATGTATTTTGCGATATTTCATAAAATCTTTGATATGTCATTAATGCGAGTTGAACGTGTTTTTCTCCCTTGCTAAGATAACGCCTTTTAGGTTCACAAACATGAACAGTCAATGTTTTTTCACGTGCAAAACTTTTTCCGCAGTATCCACATTTGTAATCTTGTGTTGTCATCTTATTTTTAGTGTTCCTATATCTTCTTTTGCGTCAAGATGTAGATCGCCTCTAAAAAATACATTAAAGGCAATGCATAATCTTTCTCTATCAGATTCAGACGGCTTTACTTCGTGATCTAAATGAGATGGAAATAAAAATAATTCACCTTCTTTAGGAGTAAACCACCATTGCTTACTATTAAATTCGTTAAACCAACTATACTTAAAACCAAACACACTAGGAAACATATTTTGATAGTGTCCTGGTTTTTCAAAACCTAAGTCTCCACTTAATTGATCACATTGCAAATAGTAGATTCCTGATAGTAAACTATTTTCGTGAAAATGTTTGTTAGCATAATCACCTCGATGGTGTTTCATAACCCAACTATTTGTAATGTAAAAGTCTACACTGTCTTTTATGCCTAGTCTGTCTTTAAGAAAAAAGTTAATATTTGTTAAAATCTTATCATGCAAGTCGTTATACTTTTGATTATCTAGAATCATTTTATCTTCTGTAATGAAACCATTATTAACAGCAATCCTATCAAAAGATTCATTAAAAACGTTTTGTCTATCTTGTTCATTAACACCTAGTGTAGCCTGATAGATTGGCATAGCAAACAATGGCATTACATTCCATGCTGTATTCATAGTTTTATTGCTCCTATTTGCTTTTTATCCCACCCTAAACTTTCGCAGTATTCTTTTATTTCTTTTGTTGTTGTTACCTTTGCCATGGTTTCGAGATCTGCTTGTTTCATATTCGGAAACAAATCACCTAAAAAGTCTACTTTTTTATCTTTGCTTTTTGTTAATTTAAGCCATTGATGGAAAAATACTTTTTTTGACTCGTGTCCGCAACTACATGCTAATTGCCATAGTAATTTTGGGTGTTTATTTAAAAACAAAAACAAGTTCTTATTAAACCTTTCATTTGCAAGCAATACAAAGTGCTCTTTTTCTTCTCTCGACCCTTGTATGCTGCTTATATAGCGATTAAGAGTAAAGAAAACAATACTTTTACGTTGTTCTTCAGATAAGTCATCCCAAACTTCTTTGGCATTCATATCAACCGCAGCCAGGATTTCGTTTAGTTTTAGTTTCTGTTCACTCATAGTTCTAGTATACACTCATATTTCACAATTTTCAATGATTTTTTGTTCTTTTTAGGTTTTGTATATCTAATAACTTTATCAATCACTGTTCTCATTTCCAATATTTTTAATTTTTCTTTCCACCATTGAGGGTTTTCAATTATTAAATGTGCATTTCTGCCATCTGGCAAAATTGATACCGCAGGAAAACACGCAATAATGTGATATTGACAAATTTTTGTTCTATTTTTAAGATCTAATAAAGTATTTTCTAATTCTTGCGGTTCAACATGTTCTAAAACATCAGTAGAAACTACCATATCTACTTTTTCTGGTAAAGGTTCGTCAAAAATTGGATCCCAACCTATCACATCTATATCAGGATATTGCAATTTAAGTTTTTTTGTTAAAAAACCCTTGCCTGTTCCGAAATCTAAAATAGATTTTGGCTTGTATTTGGCAATAGCATTTTGTAACATAGCAGGAATAGGGTCTTTTTTAAATTCTTTACCCCATTTTGGATTTGCTTCATGCATTTCTTGCAATAATTTTTTATATTCTGCAGATTGTGTCAAATTTTTCTCTACTGTTCGGGATCTTTAGAAAGTGTATATAAAAACTTTAATTTTTTCAATAATTTTTGTATTGATCTGTTACCGTGATTAGCCATATGCTGAATTTCTGAAAAATCATGGTCATCTAAATACCAATCTGGATACTTTTTCTTTTCAATTACCACACGTTTACCAGTAATAGTATCTCTTTCAAAAATTGTATCACCACCATCTGGAGATTCATAAATTTTAGTCATCATGTTTTTGATATTGACCGCGATCGTTTGCAATTTCCCTCGCCAGTTGCTGAATATCGTCAATCAAAAATTGTATTGTGTTTTGATCTTGCTGTTCTTTTGGCAAATCATATTTAAGCCTACGTAGGTTCATTGATTTGTCATACATTACACTTACCTTGTCGCACATTTCGCTAATTTTATGCAGCATTTAAGCCTCCTCTGTTATATACTAAGTTAGCATGACTTTTGTTTTGTGTCAACTAATTTTTAAGTATTCTTCTAAGGTGTATTTTTCCAACATAAACTTTGAAACATTATCCAAAATTGTTTTTGCCGGGTCACCTGGACGTTTTGGTGCGTAATTTATTTTAAAATTAAGATTGTTGACATATTTAAATGTTTCTGCAATTTCTTTTACACTATAACCTTTGCCATGTCCTAAATTTTCAATTGAATTTGTATTGTTGTCTATTGCTGCTTCTAATGCTAAACAAATTTCATTGACATGCACGTAATCTCTTACTGCTGTGCCATCCTTTGTGTCATAATCATCGCCGTATATATTGAATACACCTGTTTCTATTGCTTCGTTCAACTTATAAAACAATCCGTCTGGATTAGTTGCTTTAAATCCATCTGTGCCTGTTACATTATAGAATCTAAAGGTAGTAAACGGTATATTGTTATTATTACAGTGTTCTTTGACAATATCTTCTGCTACTATTTTACTAAATGCATAAGGACTTGCAGGAGCAGATGCAGCACCAGTAGAACCAAAAATAAATTGCTTAAATTTTAAGTTTTTTAAAATATTAGTAGTCCCATTTATATTAGTATTGTAATAATCGTATGGTCTATCAACAGATTCGCCTACTCTAACCAAAGCAGCAAGATGAATTATTGCATGATACTCGGTCTTTATCGAAGAAAGATCAGAAGTAATGTTTTTGCTAATGTAATTTTGCAAAAATGTGTGTTTAGGAAAGCCATGCAAATCTAAACCGTCTATATCAAAGTGTTTATGAAGAATCTTACAAAGATGCTGCCCAATATACCCGTTTGATCCTGTAATTAAAATTTTTAGTTTGGCCATAGATGTCTCAGTTTACTTTTATAGTGCTTGATTTTTGCATGCGGCACTGTTTTTTTTGCAAAATAAAAATTATTATAAATTCTACATTCGAAAACTTTTATATTTGTATTATTTCTAGTTACAGTGGTGTTTGTGTCTTTAGTTGTAACTTGACATAACTTGTTTAACTCCTGTTGATCGCTTACTCCTGTTTCACACAGGGCAATCCATTCTTCTACAAATTTTATTGCCTGGTTTGTTTTTCTTACGAATACAATTCCAGCATTTATAGGCAAACTATTTTCTTTTTGTTTAGGTTGCCTTACAGTTACACCTATGTCGTAGTCTTGCATTATTTCATCAAACCTATCTAGCACGATAGCATCGGCGTCTATCCATGCAACATAATCCCCAAACTCAATATCCATAAGTGCATCCATTATCATGCCAGGCTTAGATGGAATCTTAGCACCAACTTGTGGACTTACTCTACCTTTGAACGGTTTACCAAATCCTAGCCCACCGAGATCATAAATTACAGGTTCATATCCAACTTTACGACAACTTTCTGCTGCTTTTTCTACATATGGAGCAAAAACTTTATCACCTGCAACTACTGTTATTATTTTATTTTTCATATTCTTCTCGATGTTGGTATAGGATATAACAATTGATCAGTGCTGCTATAAATTTTATCAAAAAACATTATATAAGTATACCTATCTTTTCCAGACATGTTTACCTGTGCAGCATGATATTGAAAACTATCAAATGCAACCAGTGAATTATATTCTCCAGTAAATGATGCCACCTTTTTAAATCTAGAATTAAATTCGTCTCTATGATTAATATAATCTCCTTCGTTGCTTTGTATGTTTGCATTTAAATCCATGCTTGATTTGAAATACTTGTATTTTTCATTTGTTGCAAGATCTGTTTTATCAACTTTTGTTGTATTTGGCACCCATACTTCTGTGCCAGCGTTTACATCTTTTGTCAAGTAAATGATCGCAGTCAATTGTGCCATAGTATCGCTATGAACCCAACCGTCTGCTTTGAGTCCTGACGGCACCCATTGAAAAACTCCCGTGCCTTCATAGTTAATCTGTTTATAATTAGAAGGAAATAATATAGATAAAATTTTTAAATTTAATGTATTATATAATTCATAGTTTGCAATATGCAATGGAGTAGATCTCTTGCCAGGTGAATCACCATCGTTAGCATAGTCCAGTGTTTTTGCGTAGTCAGCAATTTCTTCTACATTATCTAGAAAATTGTTTACAAATATTGTAGGGAATAACATTAATTTTTTCCTTTCGCAGTAACATGAAATCCTCTTTTTTCCTTCGGTTCATAAGGAAAATTATTAACAGCAAGATATTCATCTAACGCACTTTTATATTTGCTATTTTTAAGGTCTACACTTAGCCATAAAAATTCTTGAACCAATTGTTTATCTAAAAAAGGATATCTAGTTTCAATTCCAAAATGTCCCGCTACATATTCCTCTTTGTTTAGGTATTGTATTTGAGTTCCATCATAAAAACTATGCCATGGAAAGAATCCGTTCATTTGTGCCGGAAAGAGTCCACCAAATTCACTGTGCTTATATATTTTCTTGCCACCAAACCCATAGTCACTTATAATTTCATCAGCACCCTGTCCGCTAAAATAAATTCTTCTATTCTCTTTATTTGCTCTTGTGCATATTGCACTTAGACCCATAGATGCTTGATCTTTTTTAATATTGTAATTCCTAAATCCATCATTATATTCAAAATTTTCACAATTAGAATTTAGTTCGTTTTTCCATTTCTTAAACTCTTCAGGACTTAGAGTAAAGGCTTCAGGATTTTTTACTATATTAAATCTTTCATTTAATACTCTTTCATTTTCGTTATTGATTATAGAATATGCTTTAAATTCTTTGTTTTGTTTTGTAAGTTCGCATGCAATAGCACCGCTGTCATAACCACTACTCATTCCAATAAACATTCCTTTATCAGTATTTGCAGTTCTCTTTGCAATACTATTTGAAAATGCCTGCATCCAATCGTCAAAGTTTGTTTTGTGTTGGAATGTATCGAAAGTATAATTATGATAGCCTTTAATATTTCTTAAACTTTTTAAGTCAAATACCAATGTATTGTTTGATTGAAGTTTTTGTGGATTTTGGAATCCTAGGCCTGTCAGTTGGCTTTTATAAGATGCAATACCAAATTTTCCATTTGTAAATTCATACCATAAAGGTTTACACGCAAAAGTATCGTTAGCAATTAAAACAACATTGTCTTCAAAGTCAACGATACAGATTGCAAATTCTCCATCTAGTTTGTTTACAAACTCATCACCTTCTTTGTCATACAGATCAAGAATACATTCACCATCGGATTTGTAATCACCAAAATCCTTGTAGTTGTAAATTTCGCCATTAAATACACAAACAACATCGTCTTTGACAAACGGTTGGGGTGTCATATCTCCTGTGATATGAAGTAAATTGTGTAAGAACTCAACGCCGTTGATAACCTTGCTATTAGTTAGGTCAGGACCTCTCTTTTTACAAAATTGATTTGTATTGTTAAGTTGTGTTATGTTTGATACAGCAAAACCGCACATGCATTCTTTGTCCTATATTATTTTTTTACAAAGAACATACCTGATTCTCTAATATGTTTTCCTGTTCCAGATAGATCTCTAATTTTTTGACTGTCTTCAGGAACTTGTTCAAAGCCTCTAGCCGCAAAATGATTAATCCAATATTCTGGTAATTGATTATTTACGTGATGATGTCCACGCTGTTTAGGCAATCCATGAGTCATAAAAATATATTTGCCGCAACATAATGTGTCTAAAAGATTGCCAAGATATTTTTCATCTACGTGTTCTACAACTTCGATACAGTTTACCATATCAACATCTGCTGTATGACTTTTTAGTGTTAAGTCTACTTCTAGTGTTGGGTGAACTGCATTTTGACAGTTTATATCTAATCCGTCAATTGCTATAGATTCCAGTCCTTGATCTGCAAACCATTTTGCAGCATGTCCATATCCACTTCCTACATCCATTACTGATTTGATATTATATTTCTTAATAATATAATCCCAACTTTCAGGACAAAATGTATTGTGATTATTTTCCGCATAGTTTCCACCCAAGTGCGGTTTGTTTGGGTCTAATACTTCAGTATATTTAGGCATTGTGTTTTCCTTCTATTAAAGTCTTATTGTATTCTAATAAGTTTTTTGTAGCCATAGGATCTACTCCTACGCTTTCTGCCCATGCACACCAACCGTAAATATCTTTAGGTATGCATTTGCTGTTTGCTCCTCTGCTTTCTGGAAATACAAAACTAAACCATAAATTCTGTCTAGGATCATCTCCATACACCGCATCTCTGATAGTGTAATAATCTACGCCAGCAGCCTGACACGCATCATACAATTCTTGGCATTGCATTACCTTGTAAAAAATTGCACGATTTTCGGAAAATTTAATTATTTCTGCTTCATATCTAGTTACTTGTCTTATTGTAATGTTAGCGTTATATGCTTTTTGATAACATTCAATTACTGTTCTTCTATCTTCAGGATCACCACCAATTATCATAAATTGTCTAGCATCCATTTGTAAGAAAGGATGATTTGGCGTTTCGCCTAGGTATTCTGGTTGCACAACAATTCTTTTATTATACTTTTTAGCCATCTCATCTGCAAACCCAGGTTGAGTTGCTGATCTGATAACAATAAAGTCACAGCCGCAACTTGCAATTGCATCTTCTACAGCAGTGCAGTCTAGGCCGCCTACCTGATCCCATGGCGTTGGCACTGCTAAAAATGCAATATCACAGTTTTCTAACGGCTTTGTATAACCTTCTATAAACTTATCATATACTTGTGCATCGGGAAATAATTTTTGTGTTGCCTTTCCTATCCAACCATAACCTATAATACCAACTTTCATATAATCTCCTAAAAATCGTAATTGAATTCTTTAATATCATCTGCATATTTTTTTGCTACAATATCAATTAATTCCTGTGATGTATAATACGATTTATAATCTTTTCTATCTCTTGTTTTATTTAAATGTCCTAATGGTTCAAAACAATTTAATCTTTTTTGAACTTCAGCAAAGCCGTTTTTCATATTTTCTAATTTAATAATATGATCACAACCTTTTGCCCATCCTATTTGTTGACTACGTCCAGTTTGTTTCAACCATCCATCGAAGCCAAGTTTTTCTAGTCTATCAATGTGTTGCTGTTGAATTTCAACATTGTGTTTTTCTTTACGTGAATTTTTATATTTAGGATCACTATTTGCAATTTCTATTCTAACCTTTGCAACGTCAATCTTAAAAGTATACCAACTTACAACATAGTCCCACGGATTTCTTACAACACAAAATTTCCATCCAAGATCATCTATATTCCAATAAGATTTTGCTTCGTCAATTGTTGCATGTTGCTGACGCTTTGTAACTTGATGATTTACAAAGTTTGTCTGCATCCAATTAGTAATACTGTTACCACCTGTTTTAGGAATATGTATAAACGTGCAATGGTATGGGTCAGTAATCCTTGTTGCCATTATTTCACCTTCGTGCCAACTGTGCGTCTTACAATGTCATCGTGATTAAATTCTGCCCAATACAATTCAAACGCAACTCCATCTTCAACGCCTTCAAACTGATGAATTTTGCCAGGCTTAACCTGTGTAAATTCTCCAGGTCCTAGAATAGTTTCATCGACTAAGCCTTCTTGATCCTCTTGCCAAACACGAACAATCATTTTGCCTGACTCGACAAAGAATCCATTCCATTTAAATTTGTGTTCGTGTTCGGAACACTTGTAACCTTTTTTGAATTCAATACGGTGGAATTCCAAAACACCATTGGCGTGGATCAATTCCGTTTGACCCCAAATTTTGCCTGCTTTCATTGTCATTTTCCTTCCTTGCCTTTCGGCTTGTAATAGTATTAATTATCAGAGTAGATTACCAATTTCAACCACTTCTGATTGTCTGCTTATATCTTTAACAAAGAAAGCACATGGGGGACAATCTTCTTCGTGCAGAGGAATTGATAATAATTGTCCATTTTTCATTTTTGGAAAATACCATCTTACATCCTGATATATGTTTAATATTTCTATTGGTTGAAAATCTGTTCTATATCCTTTAATTGGATTTATCACAAATGCTTCAAAGCCTCGTTCGTTAATTGAAGTAAGTGGCAATACTTCAGGATCAGATGCTACATCGCTGTCACCAACGAGTATAGACCAATCCAAAGGCATCTTTACTTCGTGGTCTCCTATTTTCATTAATATTGCAGGACTATTAAATGATTCTAAAAAAATAAGTGGCTGAAAGAAGAAGTCAGGGTTTTTTGGATCCGAATTATCCAACACACTGAATCTAGCATCTTCAGATACTTCCTCCGGCAGTTCATTTAGATCGAACGCCTTGTTGTCTAACGTTAGTATTCTTGTCATGTATTAACCTTTGTAACTGTAAAGGGATATTTTGCCTCCCTATAATATTTTTTCCTTTCAGTAAGATGCCGTTTAGCATACTTACAAGTCGATGTTATGTCCCATATTTGGACAAAATCTTTATCTTCTGCCTTTCTAATGCCTCTGCCTATACTTTGAATTACGCGAACAAAAGATTTACCAGGCTCAATAAGAACAAGGTTAAAGATACGAGGAATATTAATACCAACAGCCGCAACCCCGTATGTTGCAACAATAATCTTTTGATCTGCTGTTTTAATTTCGTCATACTGTTCTTTTCTTTCATCTAGTTTCACGTCTCCTTTGATAAATGTTGCATCTGATAAATTCTTCAGCAACTTATTACCAGTATCGATTCTGTTTACTAAAACAAGTGTATTACCATTTTTAGCAACCTTTTGTATATGGTCGCTAATGTAATCTAGTCTATTTTCATCTGTAACTAACCAAGAATATTCTTCCTGATAATTTCGAAATTCTTCTACATCTTTAGTCTGTAATATTTGGATATCTAATTTTGCCAGCACACCTTTTTCCTGTAAGTCGTGTGCAGAAACATTGTTAATTACAGGACCAATGCCTGCAAGTATACCTTGAAATTCCCATTGTTGTTTTGGAACCGTTCCTGTTAATCCCCAACGTATAGGTGCATTTCTAAAATTTTGTGTCAAAAGTCTTTTAAGCACATCTGCTTTTGCTTGATGCACTTCATCAATAATAATTGCTTTTACACCTTCTGTAAATTCTGCAAGTGTTAACGTGTCACTATCATAACTTTTCTTTTCTAAAACATTTAAACTTTGCCAGGTGCAAATTGTGTGTGTATGATTAAGTTCTTTTCTATCACCAAAATAAACACCTACATCTAAACCGCAGTTTTTATAATCTTCTTCAGTTTGAACAACAAGACTTTTGTTTGGGACAATAACCATTGTGCGTCCATATGGTTCACATAAATGCGAAAGGGTAGCAGTTGTTATAGTTTTACCTGCACCTGTTGCAACCTCCTGTAATGATTGCGGGTTCTCTAAAAATTTATTAATTACGTCATACTGATAATCACGTAATACAATCGGATTACCTGCTTCTGGGTGTCCCTCCGGCCAAACAACGCCTTGATCTGCCCAATAATTTTCATCAATTTTATTAAACTCAAATTTTGTTGTTGTTCTTTGATCTATAACTTCAATATCATATCCGTCATTTTCAACAATAGGTAATGCTACATCTAAATGTGCTAGAAAACCATTGCCCCCAATACCAAAGAAACTAACAGTTCCGTCCCATCTGCCTAATTTAAAAGCAGGCATATGACGTGCATATGGTAAATCGTATTTTAATTTATTTACGATTTTCCTTCTTGTTTCTACAGCAAGACCTTCAAACTTTACGTTTACTTCGTCTTTAATTATTAATCTACAGTTCAACTATGTGTTCCTTCATTGTTGGTTTAAAATCACCTACATAAAATACAAACGGACTGTGTGCTAACAGTGCGCCTGTTATTGAGTCAGTAGATGGATATAAACCGTTACTTGCATATATTATAACATCATTATTGTCTTTGAACAACCACTTTGCAGGTTTATGGTTAAAAATCAAAAATTTAGCAGTAGAAATTTTGCCACCAAAATTATTTTTAGATACCCATTTGTTAAAATCTGGAGAGTCTTTGTTGTCTTTTCTAAAACAAACTCTAAATAATGATTTTTCTATTTGCATTTTGTCCAATATGTGAACCAATTTGTTTAGCCATTCTATATCATCGCTTGCTCTATCTAAAATGAAACAAATTTTGTAATCTGTCTCCATTGCGAACTCTAAAAATTCTTCCAACGATTTAATCCAGAATTGATTGTTATCTAAACTAGATATTTTTTCAGCAATACTAGTTGGGTTGCCTTCATATGAGTATGACATGCTTTTTGCAAGTAATAAATCTTTTTCTACAACTCCGGTTTTATTTTTTTCAAAATAATCTATAGCATCGTCAGGAGCATTTTTAAGCACAACATTATTTTTGTCTATATAACTATATTTCTTAAACTGATCAGCGTTATCAAAAGTTTCTTCTATTATAGAACTAACATATTCATAAGTATTATCTATCTCAAATTTGTGTTTTTTGACCCATTGGTCTACCTGTAAAAAATTACAATCAAACAAACTAATTTTACGTAATTTCCTATCAGCATCCCATTTATGCATACCCCTTTGAAAATTTGCAAATTCAATTTCATAATCATCTTTAAGATCAAATGGAAACTTTAGTAGTATCCAAGGCTTATTAAGTTCATCGGACTCTACCCAAACTTTTTTAGATTTATCAATAACTCTAAATGTTTGCTTCCATGCAGGATTATTAAGTGCTTCTTCATAATCTAATTTTTCTTTTGCTTGATTTCTATACTTGTAAAGAATTTTTACAATGAATGCACCTTGCTTTTCGGTAAACTGTTTACCGCTATGTATGTCTTGTGTAAAATTATATACTGCACTTCTGTCATGAGGCTGCATTCTTATCTGTCCTAAAGAGACAAGGTTAGCAAATGCTACGAAAATATCTTCTACAAACAAACTTTTCATTTTTATATTATAATACCAAATTGATAATAAATCAAGTGTTTAGTTGATGATCTATAGATTCTTCCAACCGTTTTATAGGTATGCCTTTAGATATTTCTTCAACTGTCCACTCCGTATGCGTAAGTTTTGTAAGCCAGTTTTCTCTTTCAGGTAGGTATGGTTTTTGTATATCATCTAAAGTGCAACTTACTTCATGAGCTAAACTTGATGTATCACATATAACAGGAGTGCCAGCAATTGCTGCATGAATAGGCACACCACTGTTATGATTAATTACAACATGATAATTATAATCTATATCAAAGTCATCATACGAACCTCTGATCTTGTTTGGTTGCTGCATAAAGACATTGTTAAATTCATGTTGTAATCCTGTAAGCGGAGATCTAGGATGCGGCCTAATATAGATAGGAATATCTATTTTACTTTGCAAAGTAGTTACAAGATTGCTTACCCATTTATCAATAGGAGGCATGTCTACCCATTGCAGACTCTTACTATGTTGTGTTGCAATTAATATTCTTTTCTTTCTGTTTTCATTATATGGTTGTAATTTTATTCCTAATTTGTTAGGACGATCTTCATCTAAATTTTTATTATTGCCAAATACACCTAAACCGTTTATGTGATTTAAACATATTCTCCAGGTATTGTTTCTAATTAAATTACCAACTTCAATAATTATTATAGGCTTGTTTTGTTTTACACAGTTTTTGTAGATAGGATGATTACCTGCCATTCTTCCATGCCATAGAACTGACCAAATTACACAAACATCTTCGTCTGATTCTACAATAGTGTGTCCTGCATTTTTTAAACCTGTTTCAAAAGCATTAAAAATTTGTGGACTGTTCAATGCACCGTGTTGCCTAAAAAGTTTAAATTTCATGTAGATCCTCAATAAATATAGTAGTATTTAATAAGAATCATGACCAAATTTAAAAAAAGAATTACCAAAAACATCAGAAAAAATCTCCAAGATGCTATTGTAATAGGAGAGGGTTTCGGTATGCTCGATGAAATATTAGATACGTTTAATAGTGTTTTTATCCTTAAAGGTCCTAAAGATGTGAAAGCAATAAATTTAATCAATAGGACAGATACGAAAGCCTTATATGGACTATATACAGTAGGCGCATTATTTGTTGATCTTAAATATATTCACATGCTTGACAAATTAGAAACAGTTTTAAATAACCCTGCACCTGACATTTTTATTGAAGGAAATGATGTGATACAAAGAGAATATTCAAAAACAATTTATAGATTAGGATATGTTGCAGTCAGCCAATTAGGATGGTGTCACCAATGGAGTGTAAAAAGATGAGTCTGAGTGTTGTAACAACTTTTCATAAACAAGGCTATGATTTATATGGTAAAAGAATGATACAGTCATTCATAGAAAATTGGCCACAAGAAATAAAATTATATGTGTATGCAGAAGATTGTGAGGTAACCGAAACTGCTCCTAATCTTATTGTAAAAGATCTACATGCTTCTAGTCAAGACCTAGTCAATTTTAAAAATAGATGGAAAGGTGTGCCAAAAGCCAACGGTGATGTCAGTGCCGACCCTATTAGAAGTAAAAGAAAAGATGCAGGTAAAGGATTTAAATGGCATGCAATAAGATTTGCACATAAAGTATACAGTATCTTTGCTTGTGCAAAAGAATGCAATACTGAATGGTTAATGTGGATGGATGCTGATACCTATTGTCATAGTCCTATGTCATCTAAAAATTTAGGAAGACTAATACCAGGAAAACAGGATTTATGCTATCTAGGTAGAAAAGGAAAATATTCAGAATGTGGTCTTTATGCAATGAAGTTAAGTTCTGAAAACACCCAAGCATTTCTAAAAGAATTTCAAAGAGTTTATGATGATCCAGAAAGCCAAGGTGGTATATTTACAATGGCTGAATGGCACGATAGTTTTGTTTTTGACGAGGTTAGGAAAAAAATACCTAATTTAAATCAACATAGTTGGAGCGCAAGTCTTACAGATTTACGTCCTAGACCGGGAATGAGTATGGGAGAAGGTCATCCTTTAATTAACTGTGAATGGGGTGCATATCTTGATCATCTAAAAGGTGGAAGAAAACAGTTAGGTAAAAGTAAAAGAGATGATTTAAAAGTTCAAAGAACTGAACCTTATTGGCAACAATTTAATTAACATATTGCCTAAAAAACTGCCAGGCTTCGCCAGACTTTAATTCGTCAAAATTCCAATGACACATAGATAATTTTTCTACCCATCCTTGTCTATCAAACATTTTTGGATCTTCTATTCGCTTGAGAGTTGTATTACAAACACCGTTTGATTGACTTATTTCTGGGTTCGGATCTGTAACAAACGTTGGAACACCTTCTATTATACTAGCGATACTAGGAGAACTATTATATACAACACTTGCCCAACAGTTTTTCAAATCTTCTAGTATATGACGTTGACTAAGAGTAACATTAGGATGTTTAGTAATTAATTTTTGATTAAACCATTGCATCCACTTCTTATCTCCTGGATGGATACGGACTACAATAGGTCTATCTGTTCTATTTCTTAGTTGTTGCAATGTTTGTTCTAACCAATTGTTTACAGCAATGCCTTGCATACTCCAGCCACCATTACGCTGACAACAAACTAGAATATGATTGCCACTAGTCCTATATGGCTTTAATGTTATTCCTAAATTAGAACTTATCTTTTGCCATCTTGCAGGATCTATATCTTTATCAAAGTAAAATCCTGTTGTTGGAAATACACCATCAAAACTGTATCTTAAGTAGTGTCTTGTATTACCAGGATCTGCATATAAAAATAAATTACTGTCAACAATTAAAGATTTTTTACCATTGTTTTTTTGCATGTCAACTGCCCGTTGTCTTAATACTAAGTGGGGTGCAGTTTTTCCGTGTTCGTGAACAAAGCCTTGTATCAATGCGACGTCACATTGAATAGGATCCATACCTGTATGTGCAATTGCATTATCACCAGAGGCTTTTACACCTGCTAAAAAATTATTAAGTATTAAAGGTTTTTCAGGATTATTATTACGTGGAGGAATACCACCAAAATATGCAACTGCTGTTAAATTAGACATGATACTTATCTATTATCCTTTTGGCTGTGCCGTTCATTAGTTCTTGTTTAGTAAATTGACTATAACTTAACATTGCTAACCAACTTGCAATGTTACCATAATACAAATCATTTATATCGCTTAAATTACGTTTTGTAACAGGATTAGTAATATGCCTGTCTAAAGTAATTGCAGGCACTCCTGCCCATATTGATTCTGTAGCAGCATTTGAATTAATACTTACAACACAATAGTAATCTTCATTTAATAATTCTTGAAACAAATTACTTCTTTCTTTTTTAGGTGCTTTTTCTCTAAATCGTATTTCTTTATCAGTATATTTTCTTAATTCTTTTTCTACATCATATTTCCATGTTTTAAGATCTACATGAAAAACACTTGCAGCAAAAGGCCCTGGTTCAATTACATATATTATACTACCGTCTTTTCTCCAAGGCACAGGATAAACAGGAAAACTGTTTAATCTAGACATAGGTGCTTCAAAAAATTCTCCATAGTGTAAATGGTTTCTTACAAGTCTGTGATAAGTTTTTCTTGGTTCAAGAAAGTTTGTATATCCACTATCAATAAACCACATAGGATAATTATTATCTATTTTTGTAACAAGTAATTCTTCATTACCAACTGTATTTCTAATTAAACAATCTGCTTTATAATCATTGAACTCGTGCCTACGCATCATTTGGGCATTTTTATCTAATTTAAATCCTGTGCTTTTTACAAAGTTTTGAAATTTACTTTCTTTGTATAATTTAATTACATTTTCTTTGCCTAATGTATTAAGAAATAACTCTAAGTTTTTATGAATTGTATTAAAATCACTATCTCTTTTTTCCTTGAGATAAATTCTACATGCAGCGTAGTAATTTTCTACATCCCGTAAAACTGTTTTCCTTATTTTATCAAAAAACTTACGTTTATCATCATCATCAAGATCATTTTTAGGATGAACATAAGCATCTTTTCTCTTTTTCTTTTTCTTTGCTTCTTTTGCTAACCAGTCTTCTTGATATTTTTCTGTATGTTCTAAATCTAATTTTACATTATTCTTAACTGGCGGATAATGATCAATTAGGCTAAAAAGGAAATGTGCAATTTCTTTATCATTTAAAAGTAATTTCATGAATATTTTTCCGTAAGTTCATATGCAGTGCCATTTTCAATCTCTTCTAAAGTAAATTGTCCATATGCTAAACTTCTGCATTGTTTTTCTATTAATTTTTGTTTTGGTTTGTAAGGATTGTCTAACGATGATAGATCAAAAGATGCAAGAGGTCCAGCAGCACACGGAACTGAAACAAATGCTGGAATACCATGGACTATAGATTCCATAGCCGCCATACTATTCATTGTAACTGTAGCATATGTGCCTGAATCTAAAGCATCGTATATTGTGTATTCTTTTACTCTTGCTGTTCTAGATCCTTTAATTCTTACTTCCACAGGAAGGTTACTATATTTCTTAATATTTTCTTCAGTTTCTTTTACCCATGTATCGTAATTTATTCCATAATATTTACATGCCTTAGGATTCGGCATTACTAATAATATTTTTTTATTGTAATCTTTCCACCCTGACCATTTAAGCCTAGGATCCATTTGAATAAGTTTTTCCCATCTATCACTTGGAACTTCTCTAATTTTAGAATGTTGATTTTCGTTTTTAACTACTCTATGATAAATTTTTTTCCCACTTGGATTACCAGGACTAACGAAATTACCTAAGTAACCTGTATCTATATAATAAAAGTCTCTGCCTGTTTTAACACATTCGTTTACATAATCTTTTTTGATTACACCTCTTACTACTAAAGGTTTAGAGGTATCTTTAGGATCAGTCGTTAATTTTCCTCCCGAACCATCAACTAAAGATTGTTCTAGGCTTCTATCTTTCATAGTCGGTGCTCATCATATGAAATAATTCTTTTTTCCATAAGTCATGATATTCACAATGTCTATAATTTTCAAACCAAGGGCCGCCTTCTGTGTAGTGAATTGCTTTAGGCTTGCCGTCGGCTGGTTCAGTATACCAACCTGCTAACCAATTCCATTCATGGCTAAGTTCACCTATTTCTTCATCTTTTAACCAACTAAATCTATGTAAATATTTTCCTGTTGTATTTGGATCATTTACTAAATCACTTGTTAATGCTTGATTACTAGGGTGACTGCAATTAAATAACATAACACTTGACCAATTCTTTCTTGGATAAACAGTTTGTGTTTGCCCATCCATTTTAACACCTTCTTTAGGTGTATAGTCGTGTTTAGCACACATAACAGCATATTTGTCATCTGCTTGATCAAAAAGTTCTTTTATATCATTTAAAAATATTATATCACAATCACAAAAAACTGCCCATCCGTTAAAATTACATAGTTCTGGAATAAGAAACCTGCTAAATGTAAACTCAGTTGATCCTAGTTTATCTTCTTCTCTTTTATACCAACCTTGATCGATTAGTTCTTTTAGTTTTAAAGGTTTTACTTCTACATCCTTGTTTCTTGAGACGATGCTGTGTTTACACACTTGCCATGCAACATCTTCTCTAGTATCGTATCCTACAAATACTTTCATTGTTCCTCCAACATCCTTTTGGCTTTGCCTGTTTTTAGTTCGCTAATATGATATTGTCCATACGCTAAATGACAACCCCACGCATATAATTTATCTTTATCTGCATAGTAAGGATTTTCTATTTCACTTAAATCTTTTTGTGCAACTGGGTGTGCAGCGTTTGCCGGCGCAAGTGTAAAAACAGGAATACCTTCAAATATACTTTCAACAGCAGCATTTGAGTTGTAAGTAACCAGTGCAAAAACATCATTGTGTAATGCAGTTGTTAATGGATGATCAAATCTCATCTGTCTTAACTTGTCTCTACGTCTTACTTCTATTGGTCTATCTGTGTATTTTTTAATTGTTGCAGTAGTTTCTTCAATCCAACTTTCTAAATCAATACCGTAAAATTTGCAGGGTTTTTCATCTGGCGCTGCAATTAAAATTTTCCGCCCATTTTTTTTCCAAGGTTTAAATTGTTTTTTGAAAGCACTAAATCTATCTCCAGGCCGTTTTATAATTTCGTTGTGTTGTAAATCATTTTTTACAATACGGTGCCAATATTTCCAGCCATTTGGATTACTAGAAGTTTGTTCGTTTCCAAAGTATCCTGTATCCATGTAGTAAAAGTCTCTTTGGTCTTCCCAACATTTATATATTATTTTCTTTTTTAAAATACCACGTAATACAATTGGATCTTCACTTTGGTCATATACAAATTTATTACTGTCAACAGTATCTGTGCCACACCCTCTAGCAAATTCATTTATATAAGGATCTTGATTTCCTTTACTTAAAAAAATCCAATTCATTTTCTTTCTATATCTTCTTCTATACAATCTTTACCATATTGTATTTCAATTAATTTTAAAGGTTCTTTATGTTCGTTAGCAAGTTGGTGCCACATGCCAACAGGAATATGTAAACTTTGGTGCTTAGTGTATACACCGTGTAATTCTTGATCACTACTTGCATTTATAGTATAAACTGTAGCAATTCCTGTATCCACAAACCAATGTTCGCTTCGTTCTTGATGCCTTTGCATTGATAAAGTTTTACCAGGCTCTACTGTAAGTTCCTTCACTTTAACTTCCTTTCCTGATTCGTGAAGAACACGATAATAACCCCATACACGTTCTGTTTTAGGTGCTTTCCATTCTTCTAATATCCAACTACTCGAATTTTTTTTGTTTTCACCACCTTGTCCAAACACAAATCTTAAACGAGGATGGAACATTTCCATTTCAGGAATATTATCTTTAGTTCTATCGCCGCCGTTGGCAAACACGTATTCTTCGTTTGGCCATTTTTTTATTGCTTGTTTAATTAGATCGCAAGCAGTATCATCGTTGTCATCAAACAGCATTACTTCGTCAACACATTCTAATTCTTGTAGAATTGTCTTACGTTCTTCCTGATTCATAAAGGATCTACCTTTTTTTCTTTGCATCCAAGTATCGCTGTTTACACCAACTATTAAATAGTCTCCAATACTTGCTGCCGCTTTAAGGTAGTCTATGTGTCCTGAATGTAACGGATCAAACCCGCCTGAAACAATTACTATTTGCATGAATATATTTATGTGCTATGTTAATTGGCTAAATATAGAAGTGAAAAAGGAAACAAAATGAAAATTCTTATATGCGGTTTACCCGGAAGTGGGAAAACCACTCTTGCAGAACCTTTCTCAAAACTAATCAATGCTGTTTGGATAAATGCAGATGCTGTTAGAAAAGAATACGATGACTGGGATTTTTCACCCGAAGGTCGTATAAGACAAGCACAGCGTATGCGTTATCTTGCCGACGGTATTGTTAAAGCAGGAAAGATCTGTGTCGCAGACTTTGTCGCTCCTACACCACAAGCACGTGATGAATTTGGTGCTGATTATGTGGTATGGATGGACACTATCAAAGAAGGTCGCTTTGAAGATACAAATAAAATGTTTGTTCCGTTAGCACCTGGACAATACGATTACCATGTAGCACAATGGTTTGATGATACGCATCATCAATTAATGCAAGTAGTTTCAAAGTATTTGACAGATGGTAGCAAGGACTAGGCATTTAGCCAAGGCGGTAACTTGGCGTATAATTGCTAGTATTGTTACAGCACTTATTGCTTATGCTTTTGGATTGCCGCCAAAAGCAGTAGGTTTAGTTTTCGTTGCAGACCTTGTAATTAAATTTGTTCTATATTATATACATGAACGAGTTTGGTATAAACATATAAAATTTGGAGTTAAAGATGTTTGATTATAAAAAGCCAACAACACAGATGTTAGGACGTTGGCAGCCGTGGCACGATGGACACACGGCATTGTTTAAAAAGGCACTACTAGAAACAGGCCAAGTATGCATTCAAATTAGAGATGTAGGAGGTATTGTTGGTCAAGATGCAGGAGCAGGCAGAACAACAACACAAGATGATAATCCTTTTGATTTAGAACAAGTAAAAATTAATATTATTGATGCATTATCTAAAGAAGGATTCAAATACAACTACGAATACATTATTATGCTTGTGCCTAATATAGTTGATATTAGTTATGGTAGAGGAGTTGGTTATACTTTCACTCAACACGATCTAGGAGAGGACATTCATAATATTAGTGCTACTAAGATACGTGAAAAATTGAGAGAAGAAGGAAAAATTTAAAGAGTTGCGTCATCTAAACCGGCAGTTCTAAGTTTTACAATATTAGAAATTTGCCATTGTTTGATGTCAAGTCCTTTAATTATACCAAGCCATTTATTACGTAGTAAAGCAAATTCGTTGATAATTTTTTCAAAGTCAACAACATCTGCTTCACCGTCTACGAACTTCTCAGCATCTCTAGAACTTAATGAACGTTGATAATTTTCAACATATTTTCTAAAGTGAGTGGCTCGTAGACGGCGTAGTTCTATGTTTAGATATTCTAGAATGGCTTCAATTTCTTGAAGTTGACTAAATCTAGTTTCTACAACTGCTGGCATAGTCGCTGAAGCAACTTCTATTCTGCCTTTGATATTAGTTTCAGTTTTGGCTTGCACAAGTTCAGTGTTATAATAGTCTATAGCATCAGGAATTGCACTTATGTCTTTTGAAACTTTATCATACCAATTAGTCATTAATTATCCCATTCATCATCAGTATCACTATCCACCTGCTCATCTAAAGCATATTCTACAGCACCATCTAAGTATGTGTCAATACCAAATAAACCTTCGATAGTGCTTTCGCTTACGCCATAGTCGAGTAGTGTGTTGATATACTCTTGAGCGACATTTTCTTTTTCTTTTTCTGGAAGATGCTCGCTCATCAAATTCCAAATGTCTGCAAGTAGATCTTGATTCATAGTGTTTTTATTCTCCGTTGACGGTTTCTAATTCCTCAACAGTTTCCTCTACATCAGCAATAGCAGGCTTATTAACAATGTCATTAATTATCATGTCTAACTTATCACCAGTCCATGCTTTTCTATATTCAAGATGTGCTTCACCGTTAAGGTCAGTGTATTTAAGCCTATTACCTTCTTTTTTAAGTAATCCTTTTGCTTCAAACAAGTCAACTAATCCACTGTAGGGATCCATTCCTGTTTCATAAGGAATTTTTACCTGCACTGCTTCAAACGGTTTAGCATAACGTGTTTTCATAACCTTACATGCTGCACGAATACCTCTGACGTCAGATACTTTGTTTCCATCTTCATCTTCTTTTAGTTTAAGTTTTCTCATAGCAACAACAATACTACTTGCATAGATAAATCCTTGTCCGCCTGATATTTTATCATCTGGATCAAACATATCTTGCGAAGCATATGTATGGTTAGTTGCTACTAGTCCTACATTATAACTACCAATCATGTTAACTGTGTTACGAACAAGTGAAGTCAATGCCTTAGGCTTACGACCCATATCACCTTTCATATCACCTTTGTTAAACTGATCAACATCTGTAGGTGTTAGCAACATACCTAAACTATCAATA
>Ga0181568_10000485_pt1 | contig 35569 bp, 29 predicted proteins | sample 101ome_20_FD_133758 | JGI IMG/M metagenome (GOLD analysis project Ga0181568, IMG submission 133758) | Coastal salt marsh microbial communities from the Groves Creek Marsh, Skidaway Island, Georgia - 101404AT metaG (megahit assembly) | ecosystem: Environmental > Aquatic > Marine > Intertidal...
AATACGAATCTCGATATCATCAGGAGCATTTCCATCGTTGTCGACTTGGAACGAAATTGAAATCTCTTCACTCGTTTGCATGCTGCGAGAAGAGGTGTTCGGAATGTCCAATGTGACCAATCCGTATTCCTTAATGGTCACATCACCGGAGTGATTTGCAACCTGTGAAAGGGGAGTCCCCTCTACAGGTATTGGGCCCCATGCAGTGACTGTGGCAGTAATGGTGAATTCATACTCAACCGTGGCATCGGTTCGTTCATCGCAGGAGAATGTTATTGTGAAATCAGCAGACTCTCCGGCTTCTAGTGTGAATGAATCTTCCGAAATCGCCATGTTCACGTACACCCCATCCCATTCTTCTGTAATGTCGATGTTTTCGGCAAGAAGTGTGCCATCGTTGGTAACAGTACACTCAACAATTTCATCTTGATATTGTCCCGGCTTGACGTTTATTTCTGGATCATCACCGCACTCAAGTGAAATGCTTCCGACGACGCCTTGTGCCGATGTTGGCATAGGCAGAACCGTGAAAACAAGGAGTGTTACAAGCAGGGTAGCGAACGCTCTCTCCTTGCCTGCCATGAACCTTCGATGTGGAAGAGTTTCATGAATGTGATGGATGATTTTTCAACAAGTTCTGTCATTATTCGGCTTCACCATACAAGGCATTTGGTACATCAACATGGCATTTCCAAAGCATTTCCTCTTCCATGCCCGCTTCGATCAATTGTTGCGTCCTTTTTGGTACGGTCTTTGGTCCAAGAACGGCTCCTGGTCGTCGTGGATCATCCATGTAGTCGGTTTCCAGCATGAACCCTGTCTGATTTTTTTCATAACTCGCAAGGAGCGGCTCAAGGGCTCCTTTACCAATAAGAACACTTGAAGTGAGTCCACGAGTAATCGTTTCATCGATTTGAGGTGGTGAATAGTGACGAATAAGGCGGTTCGTGGAAAGGTTTGCTCTTGCAGCCATTTCGGATAGGTCGCGGTAGGTTGAATCCAGTTCGCCCTCAACGTGAAGTTGCAATGGAATTCCTTCACGTGCAGCGAGCGTCATCGTTTCCTCAAGCAATTGATTTGAGAGATTCCAAACATCATCTGAAACTTCCCAATGTGGTCGCCCAACTTCGCCAATCGCATGGGCTTGACCTTCCTGAACAAATTCAAGAGCTGCATCGATGCTGTTGCGATAGTTTTCACATGCTCGTTCGATCCCTTTGTCTCCGTCTTGTTCCATCCAATTGATGAACTGATGAGCAAATGCAGCTGGATGTGGCCCGAGAACAACTCGGACGTGGAGGTTGTGTTCTTTTCGAACTTGCTCGGCCATTGCAACAGTGTCAGCATAGGTTCCCTTGTGCTCTTCTAGCGAAGTGGGTGGTGATGAAAAATCAGGACAGTGAACAAGGACAAGATGCGTCCCTCCTACGTTCTTGAAATCTTTTGCAGCATCCAAAAATCGACCTTTTCTGTTGAGGTGGAAATGGTTGTCGAGAATCGGTCCTTTCCAAGGCCGTTGAGCATCAATCATGCTGATTCCTCAAAAGCTTGCAATTCCTAAATCTTTGAATTTGGATTGCCAATAAACTGCAGCCATTGCCACCATCTTTGGATGTCGGCCTTCGGTAACGACGCAACGCCCATTTCCCCAAATATGAAGAACAAGGTCATGTCGCTCATCCTTGATAATTCCACAATCGAGACGATCATCGTAATGGCCTTCACCAGCGCCGAGTTGTCCGGTAATGGATTGAACCTTCACTGGTGTGTTGAAAAAGAAAGAGGCAATGATTGGCCCAAGTTCGGTTTTCAGACCTGTATCGTCCTTTCCAAGGCGAAGAAGGAGCTCTTTAGCAGCATCTCTTGCTGCTTCAATGCGATGTGTTCCATGGACGGTAATCCGTCCTTCTGGATCGATGACGAGCGTTGCTCGAGGCCTTCGAAGTGCTTTGATGACCATTTTTCCAACGCGTTGGCCTTGGAGATGTTCAACTACGGCATCCCCGTCAATGGGCTCAGGAGCAACAAACCGGACGAGTTGATTCTCAACTGTGACGTCAATGTTAGAGCTCATTCTTCCTCCCCCAGTTGTTCCGATGGCCCTGTTGATGAAATAATCTCCTCTGGTTGTGGATTCGAATTGAGCATCGCAAGAATAGCAGGGCGCCATGTTTGGAGCATCGGAAGAAGAATCGTAGCATCAGCCCCATGTTTCGCCCTCTCTGCTGCAAGCGCCCCCCGGAGTCGTCGAGCAAATCGTTCATCACGAGCTTTCGAAAGCGTTGGATTGATTCGGGATTCAGTCAAATCCCACCAAGCGGCAGTAATGACTGAAGCAGCCGCCATATCCTTTGGAACGTTTTTTGGCGGTGGAACAGCATCAAAGATACGTACTTTGACGGCCTTTTTCCATTTTTTACCAATGCGAACCATCGAAAGCAGTTTTCTCCAGTGCGTGGACACTTTCGCTTCCTGTGTTCGTTGCTCTTCCCATGCCTCATCGTCAAGGGTTGGTTCAATGCAATACACAGGACGATTGTGACGAAGCGCAAGTCGATGCAACCGTCGAGGTTCGGGGTCAGGGAATCGACCCGTCTGAATTTCATCGAGTTGCGTCAAATCTTCAATCATGGCAGAATCAAGACCGCCTCCCAGGATGGCAGAAGCGAGATTGATACCTGGCGATTCCTTTTCTGATTCCTCTTCAAGTTGCCATACGTCCTCTATTTCTGGACCTTCAAGCAAGGCGAGTGCGTGCCATTCGATCCGAGGCCTCAGTGCTTGTGGATGGACGGTTGTTGGGAGAACGCCATGAAGGACAATTTGTCCTCCTTCTGGGTCGTCCCAGACGATGTCTTCCCAAGACAATTCCACACTCAAGTGGTCACGTCCATCACTGGTTTTCGAGCCAGTCTTGTAGGGAGCTGATGTCCCATCCCTGGTCGAAGTAACCTTGAATTTCAGCCTGAGACCACTGCGGGAACTTCTCCATGGCTTCAGCCATTTGTGGGCTAACGTCTGCAGCTGGTGCCGCAGCAGGTTCGTTGTATTGACCTGGCAATGTAGCATACGCCTTGGTTTCTTCCTCATCCTCGTAGAGATAGTCACCTGTGTCGTTGTTGCCACGTCGCATGACGACGAGTCCAACGATGCCCATCACAAGAATGAGTCCAATGAGAATGACGATGATCAACATCAGCATTCCAGAGTCGTCGCTATCGCTTGCAATCTTAACGTTGAAACTGTCGCCGCTGCTTGAGCCGTTGTACAACAATTCACCGGTAACATCATCGAAGATGAGATAATACATTCCAGTTGTTGGATTGACAAAAGATTCCAATGTCACCTCGACATCAACTTCGCCATCGATTGCGATAAGACTCGATGTGACCGTCTTCTCAGTCACTGGAATTCCACCATCAACAACGGACTGGATTCGGAGTGTGACTTCTCCAGCCTTTGAACCTGTATTGACCACTTCAATTGTCAGTGTCATCGATTCGCCAACCTCTGGTGAACGTGGTAGAAGATCGATTTCTTTGACGGAGTAACTTGCTTCTTCGTAGATGAAGTTGTACAGCGAATTGTATCGTGCTTCACCAGAATAGATTGGAGCAACCGAACCATCGCCCGTTGGTCCGCCACCCTGAACAGGAGAGCCAGCAGAATCAGTGCCTTCAACCCAGAAGACTACTTCGATGTTGTTGATTTGCTCTTGAGTTGGCAATTCCTGGTCGATAGATGGCCACAAATCAAGACAATCAGCAGTTGCAGCGTATCCACCAGCGACTGGCGTCAAGGAAAGCGGTGCAGTCAGTGGATCAATTCCATGGATTTGTCCATAGAACGGCCATGTTACATCGTTAGTAGGATCGACATAGAACTTCCAAGCGACGGAAACATCACCCTGGAACAACGCTTCCTTTTCTTCAATTTGCAACGTGATGTCGATGCAACGGAAGTTCGAGGTTGAAACGTCTTCTTCGAGAACCGTACCTGCCTCATCTCGTGCAGTCCATGTGTTGGCCTTTACCGTAGGAGCGTTTGCATCCACCTTGATGACGAATTCACCGCAACCAAACGACGTTGATGTTGCACAGAAGGCTTCGGTCATATCGAGAGCCCCATCTGGAAGATTCACGAGTTTGAATTGGTAGGTGTATTCGTTTGTCGGGATAGGAGCGGTAATGTTGATGTTGAATGCACCGCCCTTGAAGGTGTGATACGTTGGTTCACCGTCTTGCTTGGTGCCATCTGCACCTCCTGCACCATAAGGGAAGTATTGAACTCCGCCAGCACTGCTCGAATCAGCTGCAAGTCGTGTAACTTCTAACGTGAGTTCCATCTCAGGCAAGATGTAAACACTATCAAGAAGTCCGTCAATGTAAGCAAACTGGCCTTGGAAGGCAACGGTGTCACCTGCTTTGACGTATCCTTCACGAACATCCGATGTAAACGGTTCACTGATGTCGGTGAAGTATGGTGTGATCATCAAATCGTTGACTGAATCGGTTCGTACGTCAAGACGGATACCATCCGAGTAGTACCATTGTGTGATTTCAGTGGTTGAACCAACAATCTTGCGCTTGTCGTTACCATCCAAGTCCGCAATCGAAATGATTGGGGATGCAAGATTTTGCAGGCCAACAATACCCCAATTGATTCGGATTGGAAGATCTAGGTAGAACTCATCCGTAAACGGATTGACAAGGTAGTCACCATCCATTCGTAGCAATCGTGGGCCATCTGAGTCTTCCCCTTCAGGAACAATGGTGATGTGTGGGCTGTCCGTCCATGCCGTTTCATTACGAGGGAAATAGTAGAGCGTGAGATCGTCCCTGTCATTCGTCAATTCAATCTTAATGTAGTCAATGTCTCTCCAACCGTTTCGGTCCTCTGCTTCAACGATGAGGTGGTATTCGTTACCAGCATACATTGTCTGGTTCCAATCTCCTTCATAGGAAGGATGGTTCGAATTGAGCAATGGTCGTCCGGCTGAATTTTCGATGTTAAACATGAGAATTTCCGGTGAACGTGAAGGCATTGAAGCGTAGGTCACTTCATCTTCGAAGATTCCATACGAACCTCCATCGATAGCGTTTCCTGCAAGGTCAAACCCTTCGAGGTACATGCTTACTCGACCCACAGGATCTTTCTCTTGGTTGGCCAAATCGTTGTAGTTACCAGTGTAGTTCGCAGTTGGGTACGCCCCATCACCAGTTAAGGCGACCATAGCATACTCACTCTCGTCCGCAACCCCATCGCTGTTTGCATCGTGTTGGTACTCAACCCAATAGTAAAGATCGATGGTGTTAGGGAGGTCTTGGAAGTCCGTAACACCGACCTTGATGTATTGGTTATTGGATGGAATAACCCAAGTATCATCAACGAGGCTGCGCCAGTTGGCTTCGTAGTTCGGATCAACTTGGCCATTCAATACCTTGACCGATACAAGTTCTGGTGCGAACTGATCGATAGTGAGGTTGAATGGAATAGCACAGTCATCATCAGGTCGGTAAACTGTGGTAGGACAGACGGTGTCTCCACCTTCGTAACCCGTCATTCGGAACCGGTAGAAATGCTCACCTGCAGTCGCTGGCCCGAGGTCCATCGTGTAATCAAAGTCGCCACCGATGGTTCCAGTTTGGTTGTCAATTTCAGTCCATTCAAACACAGGTTCTTCTCCGGAGCTGTTGATGCTACGTTCCTCAACGACTGTGAAGTAACTCAATGGATCTGGTGCAACATCGAGCGCCTCGAGGCGAATGCTGCCGGTCATTCGAACATAGCGATTGGAATTTCCTGCGTCGAGATCTTGTGAGACGCCCTCTTCGTTGAGAACATTGAAGGAAGTGATTCCTACATCGTTCTCGACTGCATTTCCGCCAGCAGGTGCTAAGACAATTGCATCTGGAAGTCCGTTGACGCCATTTGCTGCAGTTTGGCCAGCATAGATTCGGACAACTTGGGTATCCTCCCAGATGTTGTTGACTGTAAAGCGCCAGGTGATTTCCTTGCCCTCGGTAATGTCCGCAGCAGATGATGCTTGCAGAGTGATGTAATTGTTGGAATTCTCAACTTCGGTAAATCCGTTCAAGTCTGAATAGGACAGCTCGATTGAACCAGTCTTTGATTCGAAGAGAAGTGAAGCTTCTGAGAAACTGGAACCTGTCAATGAGGAAACGGTATGTGTCGTTACAATCTCGTAGATTTCACCATTCGGGTAAAGACCAACTGGGTTTCCTACGAGAGTTGCAGAAGTTGTGTAACCGGGTGATGTGACGACGGAGAGGCTCGAGAATGAGACGCCACCACCGCTCGAAGCATGGACCGCAATTGGGACGGTTGCATATCCAACTGTAGAGGTGGAGAGCGCAACACCTTGCGCAAGCTCTTTCGAGAAGTCGTTTGCAGTAGAGAGGTAATGCGTTACATCGTAAACGACATCCAACCCAACCAAATCAATGGTTGAACCACTGCTTGCATTGAGACTTTCAATACTGAAGCGGAACTTCTTCCAGCCGTTTCCATTTGCATCGATGTGTGCTGTTGGAGTCAAGGAACTTTGCATAAGAGTGTTGAGTGCATTGGTGAGGTTCATTTCTATGGGGTACATTTCTTGTGCACCACGTGTGAAATTACCAATTTCACCCAAGTCAACCTCTTCCAAACCAGACATCAACTTCCAGGTGAATCCTTCGTTGATATTTGTTGTAGAGAGGATTTGGTTGTTGTCAAACCCAACTTCAGCAGCGTGGATGGTTGAACCAACAGGGAGCATGAATTCTCCGCCATCGACAGATCCCGATAAGCCGAGTGTTAACGTTCTCGAATCTGCCCCGTAGTGAACGTCGTTCGCATCCTTTGAACTGATGAATTTGGTCTGTCGTCCAAACATGTCAAATGCAGGCTCTGTGAACGAATACTCAGCATCTCCGTCATCGGCAACGTCAATCTGGATTTGTTCTGCGTGGTGAGCAAATTCAAGATCGAACCACATCCCTGCAACATTACACGGATTCTGGTAAGAGAGAACAGCAGTGAATCCAAACGCTGAATCTGGCATATCGGCAGTTTCACCGAGTGTGTACTTGACGTTGTTCTGCATGATGACGTTGTATCCGTTCATCGAAACGGATACCTCCGGTGCTTCGGGACAATCGTCTTGAATCACTGGAGTGATCGAGGCGATTGGATAACTGAAATGTGAGCGTTCCATTGGAGGACTGTAGGAATGATCGTTGATTGCAGGGTTGTACATCATCAAATCACCAAGGCCTTGTGAAGCCCATATTCCGTTCTCAGGAGGATTTGCTGAAATCATGCTTTGATTGAATCCAGTACCAACACGGCTACCGATTGAGAATCCGTGAAGAATGGGCGTTGACAATTGGTCAGGGCCTGAATCAAAGTTGAATTTCAAATCAACCGTTGGATAGGTAGAAGAATTGATCCCCCACAATTCGTGAATGTCGCCAACAAGGCCAGACATTGTATTCCCATCGTTGTCAAGAACGACCTGTCCAGTCAAGGAATCGACGACATCGACCGACAATACAGCAGTCGTCGTCGTCTCAGATTCAATGGTCAAAAGACCGTATCCATTTGGATGATTTTCACCACCTTGTACATTCGGCAGGATGTTGCGGACGCCCATCCATCCGGATTGTGGAAGCGTGCTTCCAAATCGGAAGTTATCGATGTACCATCCCGGCATTGAAGTGGTGTTGTAAATGGTGTAACCGTTACCCGCATTCACGTCGTTGTACTCCATGACAAATCGAAGTTCGATGTAATTGCCTCCGAAATTGGAGAGATCAATCTTGATGTTCGCCCAGCCACTTGGATTGAAGGCGGAGATGGAAGTACCACCAAGTGCATAATCGTTGTAGGCCACACCGTTGCATCGACCATCAATTTTGTTTTGAGCGCCTTGGTTGCCAACCTGATAGTATCCTGATCCGAAGGATAGGCCGGATGAGTTCTGAATGTCGATGTCAATGTGATCCCATGTTGCGGCTGGGTCAAAGATTGGAGTGGGTGATGTTCGTATCTCAACGTACGCACAATCTGCGTACTTGTATGATGGATTGGTCCCTGTCGTTGCGAGCGTCATCAACTGATGGAAGGAATCAAAGTAGACCGAAGGGTCCTTGATCGCCGTACCTGATGAAAGGTCGAGTGTTGGAGAGAGGAGGATCTCCCTAAAGGCAGCACCGTTGTTGTCATCGGTGTAGTCGGTATCGTAGAGGCCTGTTCCCCAGCAATCGCTACCGGATGCACAATTCGCAGGGATTACTGCTCCTCCAAAGAGAGAGCCATGCGACCAAGGAGCCCCTGATTGGAGTGGAGGAGAGGTGCTGTCCATAAAACCAGCCATATCGCTCTCGAAATCGGTCAGGATTCCTTCGGCCTTGAGCGAAACTGGGGTTGAAGTCGAACCATCCTCAAACTGGAATTCATCGACCTTTGAGAAGGATGTTGTCTGTCCATTGTAGTTCGGATTCCAAACACGAGGCATTGTTTCAATGTCGATTCGAGTATGTGCACCGTGAACCGCAGGATCTGCTCCAACCGCCATGCTTGCGGAGGTAATCGATTCAGAGAGTGGTAAATCAATCGATCCATCTACATTGTCTGAATATGTTGTCGCATCGTTGAGAAGAATATCAACTTCGCTCGATCCTGAACTGAAATTGGTTATGCTTGCTCCACTAGCGAGCGGAGTTAGAACCATCAACATCACAAGGAAGAGTGCAATTTTTGTTCGTCGGTTTTCATTGGCCATGGTGTCACCTAACACTACCGTATCAACACTAAACTAAAACTTCGTCGCTCTACCGTCCATCTCGCCCATCGTTAAGAATCTGGAAAATAAGCGACCAATGCCTCATTTGACGCTAAGGGTTCATATCATATGGAAGCATGCGACAACCATGAAACCATTCTCAACCGAACCTGTGACCCTGATTGAAGAGGTGTTCCCCCAAGATACAAATTCCTACGACACGTTGTTCGGGGGCCGCTTGCTTTCTGTAATGGACAAAGCAGCTGGAATTGCTTGCTCCAAATTTGCACATCGTGAGTTCGTAACTATTTCCATTGATACGTTGACTTTCAAGGCACCTGCCCGACAAGGTGACCTGATCGAAGTCACAGGACGTGTCGTGTTCACAAGTACGCACACCGCTGGCGTGAAAGTTACGGCTTGCGCAATGACAAAATCCGATTGGGAAACACGTGTCATCTGTGAAGGTTACTTCTTTATGGTCGCTATTGATTCAATGATGCGCCCAATTCCGATTCCTCAGTTGGAACCATCAAACGAAGAAGAAGAGAAGGAATGGAGCATCGCCGAGGAGATTCGCAACAAGATGCTCTCCAAGCGGAAATCTGCATAAGAGCATTGATGAAAGAAGGTCCTGTGGACCATCATATGCCCGTTTTGAACATTGCAATGGTTGGAAGCGATGACCTCGCAAGAGAACTTGCGAAACCCACGGACCAAAGAGACGTGCATACGTATGTCCACAAAGAGACGGTTGATGGAAAAGCACGTATTTTGTCCCTGATTCGTCCAGCAAAATATCCTGAACGATTACGTCCACTACTGAACGCACTGTCCGCAGCTCGAGCAGGTCTCATTGAGGTAACATCGGTTGATGCAACGTTTGGAGAAGCCTTGGTCGCTTTTGCTAGTGCAGGCATCGAACACGGTGTCGCTGTCCTAGCGCCTCCACAGGGCGAATGGATCGACGAAGACATGGTTAAGGCGTTGTTCAAACAAGCAGGATTAACCAATTGGACCTTTGAAAAGGCGGACGGAATCGAACTTCGCAACACATTTTTCACCATAATGGACAACGTCTCAGACCTCCTCGCCTCGATTGAAGAACAACCACTTGTCGTTCCTATCGACCAGCATTTCAATGTCAAGGGCATTGGATTAGTTGCCATTGGATACGTTCAATCCGGGGCCGTCTCGGTGCATGATGAAATCACAATGCTTCCCCATGGCGGAACCGGTTCCGTCAAATCATTACAAGTCATGGATGATGACGTTGAACGTGCAGGAGCAGGAGATCGAGTCGGTATTGCTCTACGAAATGCGAAAGAGGAGAGTTTGTCAGGAACATGTCTGATCGTTCATCCTGAAATCGATGATAAGAAGACCAACACGTTCCGCCCAATTGCCCTGGAAGCTCACACGGTTTCTACGATGGATTTGACCTTGTCTCCATTCCAAAAGAAACAACTCGCAGTCGGCGATGTTGTCCATGCATCTATCGATTTACAGTTCAACGTTGGAAGGGTCGAAGCGCTTGAAGATTCATCCTACAAGGTTCGATGGGAGACGCCCCTTTTGCAACGAGTTGATGATGCGCCCAGTGTTCTTATTGCTCAACTTGATTCTAAGCCACGCATCATGGGCAGCGCTCAACTCAACAAGGTCGAGTGAGACGGCTTTCTTCCTCGCAACCCGGAACAATTGTCTCTTAGGTCGTTCCAAGGGATGCATTGATAATAGGTGGCTCAAACTGCACGTCGGGATGCAGACGAGAGGGCGCAACGAACGCCTTGCGGAGTCTGGGGAGAAAATGATTCTCCACGGCCTACGCGTGGCTGGCGAAAGCGGTCGAGCGAGAGCTAGCCTTGGAGATTCCCGCGTTTCAATCGAATTCAAGAATGGCAATTGCATCGACATACGCTATGACCAAATCCTTCGTATGCAACATCACAATACAACTCTTGTACCTGGGTGGATTGCGTTCGTTGGCCTATGTCTGTTCTATGCTTCGTGGCGAGTGATTACACCACCAAACATTCGAATCGCAGTTCTCGCACTCGGGCTTGCAATGATCTCTGGATGGGTGTTAACGAAACGTCCGACCTTGACGCTCGACACAAAACTTGGAGATTGCCATGTCATCCATGCCATCGATTCACGCTTGCTCAAATTCTCAACAATGATTCAGCGAATGAATGATGGATTAACGCTTGAAGAAGCACGAATTGGCGTTGATCTCCTGAACGAGGATGCGGAATTTCCAAGACAAACGGCACTGCTTGCAGCACAGGCTCTTCCTGTACCTGTTCAAGACCTAGAACCCGCACGAAGTATCATGAATTTCCTTGGCGAATCCGAGACAGAAAACGAAGAGTTCGAAATTGATGAGGATCTTCCTCGATGGGCTAAAGACAAGATCAATCAGACCCCCGATGCGCTGGGAGAATCTGAGCCAAGACACCATGGGCTCATCGAGCGTGGAAGGGCAAATGCAGGCAATCGACGAGGACTTGTAGAAAACCATGGCATACACTCGAATCCAAACCAGATCTCAAGCACCCATTTCTTGGGTGATGCGCCTCTCCCAATTCCAATGCACCAGAAACCGATCAGTTCATCGCGAATGATCCAAGAAGCTGCGGGATTGACATCCAACCCCAGAGATCTCGAGTTAACACCATTGCCAACAAAATTCATCCCGAGTTATTTTGGCCCTGAGGGAGCCCATGTCCCTTCCAATCCGGATGAATTTAGTTCACCAGACCTGCCACTCATGGATGCAGAATTGGTCGAACAAGAACCTACACTCTCGCTGGTCGAGCAAGGACTCATTCCACATTCAAATCATACCAATCTAAAGCCAAACCATCATTCCGTTATCCGTCGAGATTCGAAAGGGCAACCAAAGCGCCTTCAACCTCGGACCGAACCGAAGCGTCGCATCGCTTCTTCTCGAAAACGCTCTGGTCAGGAATCTAGTCGAATCTTTTCTTCCATGCTGAATAGAGTACGTGATACGATAACGAGTCTGAAGGATGAGGGCATTGATGAAGAGGTCATAGAGCACATGGGCGAGCATATCCAAGAAGAGGAAGAGACTCCTGTTCCTTCCTCATTCAGCGCGTTAACAGAATCACAGGAAGTTGCGCAAGCACAGATGAGTCAACATGGTCTACGACGCATCGATTGAAGTCCCAGAAAGAGAAGCATAATCGGACAAACGTTGCTCATAGGCTTGCAGCGTCATAGATTTGAGCCCTTTCACCCCGAAATCTTGCAACGTAAAACTTGCAGAGACAGTCGCATGAATCAATGCATTTCGCAGCTCACTGATTGTGATTGAACCCTGTTCTTGAGCGAGGCAAGCAGCGAGTGTTCCTGCGAAAGTGTCGCCACAACCCGTTGGATCGACGACAACATCGGTTGGATAAGCGGGTAAAGCAATGACATCATCGCCGTGTAAGGCAAGAACCCCGTGTTCTCCTTTCTTGATGATGAGCGTTGGTATCGAGGCCATTAACTGGACTTCTTTTGCTGCCTGAACAAGGTTGTCTCTACCTGCCAGCATGGTTGCCTCCCCATCGTTGATAACGACGATATCAACACGTTTCATGGCTTGAATCAACTCATCATGAGCGATGTTGATCCAGAGGTTCATCGAGTCGAGAATGGATGCCCTTCGGGGATTTGTTTGATCGAGGACAGACAATTGAATCGAGGGATGGAGGTTTGCACAGAAGGTGATGTTCGAGGAGGTGCCATGCGCAGGCACCTTGGGTTGGAATTTCTCAAACACATTCAGGTGTGTTTCATGTGTTTCCGCTTGTGCCATGTTTCCATGATATGAACCAACCCAGTGAAAGGTTGAACCATCTACAACTTCAACTCCGCTTGTATCAAGGCCCGCATTTCGTAAGGTTGCGAAATCATCATCTTGAAAATCAGTTCCAACCACACCGACAAGACCAACTCTTTCCAGATTCAAACGTTGTTGATGAAATGCTGCAGCCAATCCTGCATACGTCGCTGAACCACCGAGGGTATTAGGCTCTGATCCGAGGGGAGAGGTGATGCTGTCGTAGGCTATGCTTCCGACAATCAGGACATCCATGCCATCACTTATCCAAGAAGTTCTTGATGCATATCGATGTATTGAATTGTAATATCACCGTTCATGAAATCTTCTTCATCCATGATTCTTCGATGCAAAGGAATTAGATGTTCAACGCCAGTGATAACGGTTTCATCCAAGGCTGTTCGCATTCGTCGAATAGCATCCTCTCGGTCACGCCCCCACACGAGAAGTTTCGCAAGCAATGAATCGAAACAACCAGGCATCTCGTACCCTGGATGTGCGTGTGTGTCAACACGGACGCCGAATCCTGAGGGGAAATGGCATTCCCAGAGACGACCAGGACTTGGGATAAATTCAGCAGGATCTTCCGCATTGAGTCGGCATTGGATGCTGTGACCTCTCCACGTAATTTCCTCCTGCTTGAGTGGAAGTGCTTCTCCTTGGGCAACGCGAACACCCAACTCGACAAGATTGTGTCCAGTAATCAATTCTGTGACCGTATGTTCGACTTGAACACGTGGATTGACTTCAAGGAAGTAGAAGTCCCCGTTCGCATCTCTGAGAAATTCGAACGTTGCAAGACCCTTGTACCCAACAGATTCTGCTCCCTTGCATACCAATGAACCGATTTCATGTCGCTTTTCGGGTGTAAGCCATGGACCCTCCTCAACAAGTTTCTGATGACGTCGTTGGATGGAGCAGAAGCGCTCTCCAAAATGAATCGCATCTTTTCCGTCCGCAAGAACCTGAAATTCGACGTGTTGTGCGCCTTGAATGTACTTTTCGACAAACACTCGATCGTCACCGAATGCAGACTTTGCTCTCGATTGGCAAAGTTTCAGCGCACTTTCAAACTCACTTTCTTGTTCGACAATCTGCATTCCAATTCCACCACCTCCGGCTGCGGCTTTGATGATGACTGGATAGCCAATATCATCTGCTAAAGCTGAAGCAACGGAGGCTTCAGAGATGGGTTCTGAAGAACCCTTAGCGGTAGGCAAGCCTGCTGCCTCCATAGCTGCTCTGGCCTCAATCTTGTCCCCGAGAAGCGTGATAACGTCGGCACTTGGTCCAATGAAGGTGATACCTTCCTCCTCAAGTCTTTTCACAAAACCAGCATTTTCTGCGAGGAATCCATAACCTGGGTGAACGGCATCACAACCCATGTCTTTGGCTGCTTGGACGACGGCCTCTATATCGAGATAAGCATCAAGAGGGTTGATGACATCACGGAAAGTTGCATCATCAGCCAGTTGAACAGGGAGGGACAATCGATCTTCTTTCCCATAAATAATTGCGGCTTCAATGCCCATGTCCCGTAAGGTTCGCATGATACGGAGAGCAATTTCACCACGGTTGGCAATCAGTACTTTTTTGAAACCCATGACAAATGGGAATCCAAGGCATCCTATGAGCAAAGCGGTCGTAAATTGTGAATCAAAGCCAAATTTACTTATTAAAAACCGACAGGTTAATAACCGCCCTATGGATTAATCTGAACGGTGAAACCATGTCACAAAGAAAAACACGCCCAGCAAAAGAAGAAGATTTGATCGTACCAAACGGAAACCATGCCATGAATCCTGGTGACGGAACGCCCTATGAACTCCGTCAGGCACTGGTTGATGGTGTTCCTGCAAAAGCAGGAATCGATGCGTTTGGAGGATACAGTGAACGAATTCGAATTGTATTTGAACAAGCGCATGAACAATTAGGTCCAGGATTTCAAACCAAGTATTTCATGATTCGAAACGAAGAACCCGGTGTTTGCCATTGGGGCCACAATGGAGAATCATTCACGATTGAAGTCTTCGTAGATGAGGATTAAACTTGGCAACGCTCACAATAATCCAGACGCCTTCCACTCAATCGTGTGTGCGTGATGAATCCCTCACATGCATGGCAGTTCAAACCGTTGCGAGTAAAGACATAATGTCGTACTTGGCGACGTGACATACCTTGCTCACGAAGTAGTTCGTACAGTTCTTTGTCAACTGTTACGCCCTTTTGGATGTAAGCGAGTTTTGTTGTTGATATTGCCGATTCTGCAAGCTTGGATTGTTCTTCCGAACTTAATGAATTGAGTTTTCGATTTGGATGAAGTCCAGCGTTGAACAGGATCTCACTTCGAAGATAGTTTCCGACACCGGCGAGGAACGATTGGTCGAGAAGCAGATGGCACAGTTGTCTACCTCCAAATTTCTTGTTTTGGATTTGTTCGAGAACAGGACTGAATTCAATCTCTTCATCGGCAACATCAGGGCCGAGTCGAGCAATGTACGGATGTTGTTCGATTTCCCACGGTTCGAGAAGTTCAATGTCTGTTGCAGACCATAGACACGCCACATGTGTTTCTGTTTCAAGTTTGATTCGTAGTGACCGATTGGTTTTGCGTTCTTTACTCGTCTTTTTTTGAACCGTCCAACGCCCATACAATTGGTTGTGACTGTACAAGACATCATCGCCTATGTGTATGAGCATGGCTTTAGATCGTGCCTTGACACGAAGGACTTCCCTGTCAAGAAACCGATGCTCCTGACCACGAATGGTTGCATAAGGACACTCAACATGTGTGATGAGTTTGCCCTCTAGCGCATTGCGAAGGGAGTTTGCGGCCCTATGGATTTCTGGTCCTTCGGGCATGTCTTCTAGTTCAATCACATGTGTTTAAACAGATGTTTGGATTTTACACATCATGCGCAGGCGATGGACGGAGGAACGCCGCATGCAAAGAGAACATGCTGATTGGATCGTCGGTTACTTGAGAGTTCATGGTCCAATGACGACTCGAGCAATTATCGAAGCATTGTCATCCGAAGGCAGGCCCGTGCAAGCACATATTTTGTCGAGAGCCTTGAGAAAATCTCCTTTCGTAACCTGCGTTGACAAGATCATTGTCGATGGACAACAACAGTCGGTGTGGGCTTTCCACATCGATGATGCGTGAAAAATCAATAGACGTCACGCAAGTAACGCTTCTGCTCTTTCATCATGGTCTTCTCGATGAAATGAGTTGCATCAGCTTCCGACATTCCGCCATGCTCGATTGCGATGTCGATCAGTGCACGGTGAACGTCTTTTGCCATGTATTGCTTGTCACCACAAATGTAGAAGTAAGCCCCGTTTTCGAACCATTCCCATACCTCAGCACCGTGTTCTTTCAATCGATGTTGAACGTAGATTTTCTCTTCTTGATCACGAGACCATGCAGTCGTAAACTTGTACATATGTCCTCCATCAATCCATCCTTCGATTTCATCCTTGTAGTAGTACTCTGTTTTCTCAGATTGGTCACCAAAGAACAACCAATTTCGGCCTGGAGCATTATCATGAACACGTTGTTCCATAAAAGCGCGGAACGGTGCAATACCGGTTCCTGGACCAACCATGATGATGTCCGTGTTTGGGTCTTCTGGTAGAATGAACGATTTCGTTGGAGACATGAAGACGCCAACATCCGTCTTGTTGATAATGGCCTCATCAGCCATGTATTGTGTGCACAATCCACCACGCTTTCGGTCGTGGTAACTGAAGCGGACGATACCGACCGTCAATTCAACGAATCCGGGATGTGCATCATGTGATGAAGCAATGGAGTAGAGACGGGGTTTGAGTCGATCTGCTAATTCGAGGAATTCTTCTGGTGAATATTTCACATTGAACTCGCGCATGATGTCAACGTAGTCTCGAGTCCAAAGATAGTCTTCGATGGCTTTTGCATCAGCAACAATAGCTTTGACTTTCGAAGCAGGGTCATCGGAAGGCAGACTTGAGTTTAGACCGGGTGGAAGTTCACCTTCTGAGGTGCTTGACCAATCCATGTTGTCGCGGCTGCGCCTAACGATGCTCATTGAAATCGACATACCTGAAGAAACAATTTTGTCGGTCAAGGATTGGACGAATTTCTTGTTGGCCATGTGTACTTCGTAGTCTTTCTTCAGAGCGGAGTAGAGATCTTTTTCGCCCTTGTGTGAAGCAACTGATTGGTCACGGTCCCAACCCTGAATTTCAAGGAGTTCTTCAACGATGTGTGGCGGGTTTTCTGGCAGGACGCCGAGAGCGTCACCCACCTTGTAATCAAGTCCAGAATCGCCCAAGTCAAATACAATGTGGCGGGTTTCTTTACGAGAACCTTCTCCATTGAGAACGTAGTTTTCGGTAATTTTTGAATTGTATGGGTTTTTTGCGGACCAGTTGCTCATGGCTATACCTCGTTTGTCGCGACGTTTTTCCCAATTGTGGCCTACTTATCATCATTCTCTAACGCCCATAGTCTTGCATCATAGGGTTGAAAGAGTGGGTAACTGACCCAAGCCCATGAGCCACGCGATTCGAATGCTCGGTACAGGAAATGCATTCTTACCGCATCAACGCTACCACTCATTCTTGATTTTCGATGGGAAACATATCATCGATGCACCCCCTACGGCTTTACTCAGTTTACGACGTGCAGGCATCTCGCCTGCTGATATTGAAACCATCTTCGTTACCCATTTGCACGGCGACCATGTCTTTGGATTACCATTCCTACTCCTTGAAAAAAAATATATTTCCGACCGAGAGGGCGTGAGTCCACTCACCATTGTTGGATCGAGTGGAGTAAAAGATCGACTGAGAACCCTCTGCAACCTTGCATTCCCTGGAAGCCTCGATGATGCTCTCGACAATGTGACGTTTGTTGAAACCGATTCAGGAACCATCGATGGGTGGAATTGGGAACGTTTTCGTGTTCATCATGACGATGCTGTCGATCCCTTTGGCTATCGCTTTGAGCATTCAGACGGATGCTCATTTGTGCATTCAGGCGATTCTGGACCGTGTGAAAATCTCGAAAATGCAATTCAGAAATCACAACTCGCAGTCGTAGAAATGGGATTTCCGCAGTGGGTTCCATCCGATCACCATCACAAACCAAACGACATTCAATCCTTGGCTGAACGCCAATCTGATGTGTCTCTCCTTATCACTCATACATTTATTGATGCAAAGAATTCTGAATATGATCCAATTCTAACGGATTCAATTCCAGACCATCCAGAAAATGTTCATCATCTTGAAGATGGAGACGTTTGGATTTTCCAGAATTCGGAATGGGCTCCTATGAAAATTTGAGTTATTTTTCCTTCCATAATAAGGGGTTTTCCTGAAATCATTGTACTGAAATAAAATCATATTTTATGCCATAATAAAGGCCTCCAAAGAATTTGGACGGACATCCTTATGAGGGGGACTCGGACTCACAGAAACTACCCCAGTGCGGAGGGTGAGTCTTCCAAACTCGGGGTATATAATGGGGGTCAGGATATGAAGAAAAACATCTTCGATACATTGCTCTCCAGACAGAGTTTGTTTACAAATAAAGAAATTCTTCACCACAGTCACCGACCAGTTGTTATGCCGCATCGGGAAAAAGAAATTGAGAGAATTGCCTTCAATCTTGTTGAAGCCTTGAACGGACAAATTCCTTCCAACATGATTCTTTACGGCGTGACCGGTGCTGGGAAAACCGCAGTCACACTTCACGTCACAAATTTGCTCAAGGAAAAGGGCGAACAAATGCGAAGAGACATCACTCCGGTAATTGTCAATTGTCGTCAAATTGATACTCAATACCGAGTTCTTTCTCATATTGGCAACAGCCTTCTCGAAGATCACGAAATCGATGAAATTCCCTTCACAGGTTGGCCAACTGATCGCGTCTTCAAAGAACTGGTTCGACGTATGGATTCGAGGAAAGGCGTATACGTCATTGTGCTCGATGAAATTGATCACCTCGTTCGAAAGGCAGGTGATGATTTGTTGTACAACCTCACCAATCTCAACTCATTCCTTGACGAGGCTCGAGCCTGTGTCATCGGAATCTCCAACGATCTGAAATTCACAGAATTCCTTGACCCACGTGTCCGGTCTCGCCTCGGACAACAAGACATTCTCTTCTCCCCTTACGATGCAGAACAACTCAAAGACATTTTACGGCAACGTTCCGATGAATCCATTGCACCAGAAGTTGTATCGGAAGGAGTGATTGCACTATGTTCAGCTTTCGCAGCACAAGAGCATGGTGATGCTCGATGTGCTCTCGACCTACTTCGTGTTTCAACAGAAAAAGCAGAACAATTGGGTGACAAGAAGGTTGAACAACATCACGTACGGATGGCTCAACATCAAATTGAAGCGGATCAAATTGAACCTGTGATCGCCGGCTTGCCAACGCAACAGAAACTTGTCCTTGCTGCTGTATTAATTAACGAAAGGAACGGTCTGAAGAACATCCAGACGGGGCAATTGTACGATGTTTACGACCAAGCTTGCTCCTACCTCAATCTACCTTCGCTTACCCAACGGCGTATTTCTGGAATTATTGCGAACTTGGACATGCTTGGCCTCATTACCGCTCGAACGCGAAGTCGAGGGCGATATGGACGCTCAAAAGAAATCAATTCCTGTATTCCAAGCAACGTTGAGACCGAAGAGATCTTGATGAGCGCTGATGAAAACATGCGGACTGTGTTCAACAATCGCTACCGCCAACAACGCCCACTTTGATTCGTTGTTCTTATATGGCAAATGGGGGTCGGGAAGTCCATGAGCAGTGAAGAGAAAGCAGAGTCTGGCGGATTGGCAGAGATTTTCCTCAGGCCTTCAGTCACCCTCTCCAAGTGGTATATTGCTATCGGAGCATGGGGTCTTACCCTCGCAATTCTCAACATGATGGGGCAAATTCACCCGAGTTATCGTGTCTCATGGGGCGGCTTACTCACCTTTGAGGCCCTTGCTGAAGCGTTTGGAAGTAAGGATGACGCACCTATGTTCGTTGCAGGTGATTTCGTATTCATCGCAGCATGCGTTGCTCTCCTTGGGCTTGGCCTTCGATCGATCAACGACAACGTTGAAGGTGGACTCGGAGGTTTCGCTCGCTCCCTTGTTCTCAACGACACCTGGCCTGCTTTGGTCGGTTCTGAGGGAGGACTCATGCGAGCAGCTGGAGCATGGTGTCTCCTTCTTGGATTTGGATTCTACATTGGTTACAGTGTCATGTACATGACATGGATTGACCTTGGAGTTTACTCCGTATCCATCATCCTCGTTGCATTTGGCTTCGCACTTAATGCTGCAAGCCGTGCACCACCGGGTGACGAAACCGTCATGTGATCAGCGAAACAATCGCTTGTGTCCATTTCGAGAAAAAATTGCATCCAAGCATCCTAATGCAAGGCCTTGCCATAGTGCAATCGACCATCTTAGAATGAGTATTCGTACAGAGATGGCAAGGAGGATTCCACTCTTCCCTCCGTCTTTCTTCATGCTTCGCGTGATAACGCCTAAAGGTCCTCTCCAGAACATCAGCTCTACCAAAACACCGAGCATCAAGCCACCGAGAGCTAATTGAGTCTGCCACATCTCTTGCAACGGTTGATTCAATGGCCATTCCATGAGTAAAGGCATGGTGCTCATTAGCATCAGAAGGGTAATGGGGAAAATGGAGAAAGCAATGCTAGCACTTCCAATGAAGTCAAAACCTGGTCCTGATCGTTGACGAGATGGGTAATGCCGAACAATGCGTACGTGGGCTCTTGCATCACGACGACGTTTGTGCAGGAAACGACGCACTCCAACTTCAGGAACGTGAGAAACCAAAGCATCAGGTGCATAGACGATGCTTCCTCCAGAATTCAACAATCGAAGACTGACCTCCATATCTTCTGCATGATACCAACTGGGGTCAAATCCTCCAACGTCGAGCAATGATTGTCGATGAAACATTGAGCAGGGGCCATTTGCTAGCGATGTTCGCCTTGGCCTGCTTCGGTATTTTGATGCGATTTCAACCGCTCTGAAACGGCTCACTAAATCCGAATGTGTCTGGAAAATGGTACGGCCTGTTACAGCAACAATGGTTTCTTCGCCGACTGGAACATTCGCCAACATCAATTGCTCAATCCAATCTTGTTCTGGCCGTACATCGATATCAGTGATAGCGACCCATTCCCCTTCCGATTGTTTCAAGGCAGCCATTCGACCTGCTGATAGGCCTAATGCATCCTGGTGTAGGATGGTAATCTCTACGTCTGAACTCGCATTGGATTGTTTCCAATGATCCATTATTGAACCCGTTGAATCGGTTGAACCATCGTTCACTGCAATGATTTCCAATGGCCGATACGTCTGTGCATGTATTGCATCGAGACAGTCTTCCACCCAATGTGCACCGTTACGGGCACATACAGTAACGGTGACAAGCGATGCTCTGGTCATACTTCAGCCTCAAAATGAACGAGTAGATTCCTAGCCCGATGCTTGGCTTCCAAATCCAAAATTCGCATGACGACTCCTTGACCTGGTTGTCCATAGACGATAATGGTCCCAAGCGGTGCGGTTGCAAGGACGTACATAGGGGCGAGATCTTCTTCCCCATCAACTTCGATGAGGACAGGTTCATGCTGTTCAAGCGACCACCTCACAACGTCCAACAACTCCGGCGTCAACTGGCCCGGTGGATTTGCAACGTTGTTACGAAGAGGAAATTCTTCACCTCGAACAAGCAGGGAGGCATCCAAAGCCTCACGCTTCGTTTGACCATCAACAAATGCAATGTCAGGTAGAACCCCCATATCCATTAGCCCTTTCACAGTAACATCTCCGACTGCAACGATGGCCCCATGATGTTGGGGTAAAGCATCCAACATTGCGGAAAGAGCGACCTCTGGCGCATCCTCTGGCCCTTCAAACAGTTCACCCATGGGCGTTTTGAAGTCGTCATCAAGTACTGCAGGCATGTGCAAAACTTTTCCTTCATAGGAGGGTGGAATCCATGGATGTCCCTCACGATCGATAAGGCCGAGACGGATTCTGCTCGATGACAAAATACCTCCAAGTTCATCGTTTAAGTGAGGGGCTTCCAAAATTGAAAGAGGTGGAAGTCCGTTTTCATACCTTCGTTCATTAATTTGATGACACCTTGGAATTGTTTCCACCGTTGCAACGATGCTGTCGGCGGTTCGGTGTGTTGGTGCAGGGCCATGCGGATCATCGAGAACGTGCACTTCAAAGCGCAAATGAGCGGCATCACTGAGCCAATTCAGGAGCGTATCCATCCGATCATCAAGAGACTGAATCCAACCTCCTTTTGCTTGAGCCATCTCGTCATTGACAACATGGACTTCGATGAAATCGGCCTGACGCAGAGCTGTTTGAATCAGTAATTGATGCCCCGAATGGAATCTATCGAACGTTCCACCGATGAGACATCGACGGAATGAACGGTCCGCTTGCATGATGGTTGGCTGAAGCATGAAGCCTTTGATGACATCGCTTCAAAATCGGTTCATATGGTGAAAAGCTGTGCCCTGATACCTAACGGCCTTGTTCATCGTTTCCTCGAAGGCCTGACCCTCGGTATCAGGGCGTACTGTAGAGCCGGATGGTTGTCTCGATTTCATCCCGAAGTCGATCGAGGACCCATAGTCCAGCCCGGGTTTCCGCATTTGCACCGGAATTCACTCCCCGAAGGGTCCTCCCAGTCTTCGATAGCGGACCGTATCATTGGTATCAGACTTCATTGCAATTTCACAGTAGCTCAGGCTGATGTTGCACGTACGGCAATCTGTCCTCACACATGTTGCATTTCAATACATCGGCCATCAAGGCATTCGCTGCAACATCGCTTTTCCAATCAACAATTTTGCGATTTCATGATGACCATTGAGGAGTTCTTCCATGGAAAAATCAGGCCACGTCTCGACATCACACGCCAACCAACCCACCAGGGGATGAATTCTTCCATTATGGACGGGACCGTCGTTTTCGATACGTTGAATCATGTCATGAACATCCATGAGGGCTGCTGTTCCAGGCCCTTCCGGAACCATCAACAGATTTAGTTTCAAATTTGGGTGTTCTACGTAACTCTGATGTTGGCGAGGATGACCGGGCAAGCCGAGTTGTTCTCCCTTTGGCCTAAAGATGAGGCCTGGCCAATTCTTTGGATGATGGGCCAACCACTCGCGACCTCCTGCTGTTGAAAGTTGTGCATCGAGCCAATCCAATGCCCATGTCGACCACCATTGTTCTGGGAGGACGTTGATGCAAGTACGCATTACATCCAATGAGATCGGCGCTCGCTCTTTCAGAAGTTCAACCGCTTGCGCCCATGCTCGCAGAATGGATCCCCTTGGATGTACCTTAGAACCTCTGAGAAAACGTTGCAGCAGTTCATCATCGGCTCGATGGTTCATTGTTTTAGCACCAAAGAGAACACTCAGGACTTGCTCTTCGTCGTACGGAGCATCCAACCAAATGGTTGCTGCCTTTGGAAGGATTGTTTCTAATTCAGTATGATATGTTCGACTTAGAAGCAGGAGAACATGGGCAGCCATTGCCTTGTATGCATCAACATCGAGGAGAGGAACGATATCAACCAAAAGCGATGAATTGGAATCACAAAAAGTGATGACTTGACGTGCAGCATGTTGTTTCCAAACAGTATCGGTCTGTGCCATGGCTTGAACCAAGGAGACTGCATCCAGATCACTGACTGCTACGATATCGATCCATCCGAATGGAAGTACCTTTGAGAGGCGCTTCCATCGCGTTGGACGTTCCGATTCAGGGCTTGCAATCCAAGCAGCGAGTGGTGCTTCACGTTCAATTGAATTCGCAAAATCAGAATCGCCCAGGGGATACATTCGCATCGCTTTTCGGATATGTTGCCGGCCGTCAATATCATGATCTGAGAGGAGTGATTCATTCATTCCTCCAGAACGGAACCATCCGAGAAGTTCGTTTGCATTAGCAGGGACGCCTTCACGGGTAGCCTCTGGCTCGGTGCGTGAAACTGTTCGTTGAAGTTGAACACGAAAATCGTAGGATTCTTGAGGGCGATAGGAAATCGTTGCCAATTCATCAGTTGGCAACATCATGGCTGTTTTTCCAGAGAATTCCTTTGGCTCGCCCCTTGATGTGATCAGCACTCGACATCGCCCCGAAGCCAAGAGACGCTCCAACAATGGGACATCATCAATCTCGGCCCAAGGCCACTCGACCACCATGTCGAATGATGTTGATTCAAGCATCCATTCAATGATGCATGTTGCACCATGCTGAGAAATCCCTTCCAAGAGAACCACATCAATGGCGTTGGAATGCTCTTTCCATGTCCGCTCTCCAAAGTCGGCGAGTAGAGCTCGCCGAAGGTTCAGGTGAGGTTGCTTGCCGCGTCCAGACAAAAGCCACCGAGTTAACGAACGAAGCCTGGCTTTTCGTTTCGCAGTCGAAAGGCGAGGGTGGCGCTTTCTCATCCATGGGCCTAGAATGTCGATGGGTAACGAGTTGTGATTGGAAAAAGACACCGATTCTGTCATCAATTGTGCATAATCCCCCAAAGAGGAAACAAGCAAGGTCCGGTCGACTGTAGAAGGAAGATGTGCATACAATCCATGTTCTGGGCGTACTACGAAAGGCGTACCAACCACTTGACCAATTGCGTGTTCTCCAATTCGGAGTTGAGATGGACCCTCTGAATCAGTTGTTTCCAATCGAATCCATGTCCCATTTGCAACGCCCCAAGTGTCGGACTGATCGAGCAATCTCAGACGGAGAATACCAATTTTATCCGTTTGACTGGCAAACGCAGTCAATGTGCCCTCAATTGGAACATCTGGCGGAGAGGTCGATTCGTAGGAAGACAAAGAAAACCAATGAATTGATGGACCACGCTGAACAGCCCAGAGCCCCCCTCCCTTTCCACTGGAGGAAAAGTCGGTTCCTTGCTCCAAGAGTTCGGTTCTTCTTGGAAGTGAAATCAGCCTTGATTGGGGCGTGGATAACACGCCAAGGACAATGCTCGAACGGTCGTTAGAGAGAACAATTGCGTTCATGCCGGTTGGAACGGACCCAACATGATGCCGTACACGTTCAACCAAATCGCGAAGTAAGTGATCTGCTCCAGAAGGCGTTAATCGATGGATTGCTCCACGTATTGATGCACTTTCATCCCGTTGAACCTCTCCCAATTCTCTCAATTGACGCATCGCCAGTGAAGCATGAGGCATTGCAATTCCAAGCACTTCCGATGCTTGGGACACAGTTCCACCCCCATCCAAGAGCCAATCGAGGATACGACGTTGATAGCGACTGCGAATGGTCTTCTTTGGCATAATGAGTCACTTTTGTTACGCTCTGAAGGGGCTCCTTTTTATTTGTTACCTAATAACATCATATTTAGTTACATTTAGTTACAAGTTTCCACTGGAATTGTGAGGTTCCACTTACATAAACCTAAATTTCGTGTAAAAAATACACTAGTTTTGGTCATTAATGGTAACAAACTCGTCGTTTGTTGGAGGAACGGTTATATGAGTGGCCTCGCTCCTTTGGTATAGCGACATCGCCAACGAGCGAAAAGCGAAAATCAAAGGAGGACAAGAACATGAAAACAGTACGCATACGAGAAAAAATCAAGAAATTTCTAGGCGATCGACCACGAAACACCGCGGAGATCCTAGAACACATCAACAGCACCATGCGTCATGGCACAACAAGTCAACAACTTGGCAACGTGCTCTCCAAAGACAAAGACATCGTCAAAGTCGGTTACATCAAGCGATCCGGCATTCTATCAGGCGGATATGACATCTGCGAGTGGGCCACTCGAATCTGGGTTGAGGACAACTGCCCTGGATGGAAGGAAGGCACCCCCATCATCATCGACCAACAAGGTAACATTACCATGGGCGATGACATGAAGAAGAACTAAGCCGATTCCGAGGCGACTTCTGCCGTAGACGCACCGTAGTCGAGAGCACATGTGTTCCTCCCCATGAGGCCATTGAAAGGACAATAGCCCAACGCAGAAGTCAATACACCCCACAACCCGATGACGAGGAAGAGAATCTCGATTTGGATTGTTGCAAGAAAATCGAGGACAACAATGCTTGAACCAAACAGTGCCCGCAGAATTCGATCAGCACCACCGACGTTTCTCAATGCGTTGAATTTCGTAGTTCAAGGCATAAAGCCTTGTTGAGGCTGCATGATACAGAATTGATTCAATTGCCTTGGAAGATGTCCATTGCTTCGTCAACACTTGCACCCTGTGAAATGATAGCATGACAAGCAGCCGTCATTCGGACAGCCTCATCGGTTGACTTCTGGTGAATGTTTCGTCCAGTGGCTGCACCTTTGCAACCACTAACGTTGATTTGATCCCAAAGACGTTGGAGGAAATCTTGAGCAGGGAGAGTGCCTCCTCCTGAACAAATAATTCCACATCGTCCTGCAGCTTCGACAGCAACCTTGAGAGATTCTGGTTGCGTCATTCCGTCCCATGCACGCGGATAGTTGACCTTTGCAAAGTCAGCGCCAATGCATGCAGCAACACCTGCAGCGCCAGAAATCAATTGAGGATCTTTCTCATCTTCAACGGCTTTGCCACGAGGATACATCCAAACAACTGCGATCATGCCCTCTTCGTGTGCTTGACGAATGAAATGGGCAGCTTCTGTCATCATTTCATGCTCGTATTCACTACCGATGTAAATGGTGTAACCAATTCCAACAACGTTGAGTCCATTGGAAACCAAGGACATGACGTCGTCCATGTCCCACATGGCAAGACTGATTGGATCACGTTGCTTGGTCTTGACCAAGTGTGACTTGGAATTCAATTTCACCAGGTAAGGAACATCAGGATGGTCGCGACCGTATAAGGAAATGAGTCCCCCTTGTGCAGCAAGAACGCCGACTGTTCCTTCTCGATGAGCTTGTGCTCCGATTTCGAAGAGATGGCCTGGGTCGTTGGATGAAAGAGGAATCGTATTTCCACCATCGTAGAAATCATCGTTGAGATGTTCGATCTTCTGGTCACACGCAAACAGATTCATGGAACCCGTTCCGCATGTTGCTGCCATGAGATTCTCAAGATACGTGTCTGCCAGATCATCTGGAACATCAGCAGGGATGTGATAGTCGGACATTCCATTCACGCTCATTGACCGGTAAAGTTAGCAACACGCTTTTCGACGTAAGCAGCAATTCCTTCCTTAGCATCGCTTGAATTGAAGAGCGCCGCTTGCAACTCTCGCTCGAGGGCAAGATGGTACTCGAATGGGATTTCAGGCCCTGTCTGGCAGGAACGCTTGATGTTTCCAACAGCCTTTGTTGCCTTGTTTGGTAGTGTGAACTGGCTGCACCAATCGAGAATATCTCGGCGGAAATCAGCAGCGTCGCCTTCCCAAATATGGTTGATGAGGTTGTGCGCATGTGCATCCTCGAAGGACATCAATTCGCCAGTGACCATCATCTCAAGGGCCTTGGCCTTTCCAATGAGTCGAGTCAATCGAGCAGTTCCTCCTGTGCCTGCAAGAACGCCAAGGTTGATCTCAGGTAGGCCGACCTTTCCAGAGTTCTTGCGAGCGATACGGATGTCAGCAGCCATGGCGATTTCTAGACCGCCCCCCACAGCGTGACCATTGATTGCACAAACGACCAACTTTGGCGTCTGCTCAAGGCGAGAGAGTGTTTCGTTGGCGTGAAGACAGAAGTTGTACTTGAATCCTGGAGAAACGCTGTTCAGCATTTGAATCGAAGCACCTGCGGAGAAAAACGAGGAACCGTTACCTGTCAAGACAATGCATGAAACATCATCATCGAATCGAGCCTTGATGATTGCATCGTCAAGATCACTCATCATACCATGTGTGTACGTGTTCGGAGATCGGTCGTTTGCCTCGGTTAATGCTGCACCTGAAGCATCACTTGATAATTCGATGATGGCGATGCCATCGAGTGTAGCGTAGTTCACGAGTTTGTTGGGCATGGCTTCGAAATTAAGGTCGCTCATAATTGACCGAAAGCGATTCGCATTATGAACGAATCGTCGCGCCTACTCGCTCAAAATACTCGTTTCATCCGAATCATTGGCGAATGATATCTTCCCTCCACCACGTCGGACTTCATCCCACTGTTCCCCGATTTTTGCAGCATCTGAGGATTGTTCCCACATGTCACGGGATTTCGCCTTACGGAAGGGCATTCTCCTCACACCGCGTCCCATCGCCTTCGAATCTTTTCTGAGCATAAACGGGGCAACTGTGTGGTAAAGTAGCGTCTTGTACCAACGTGGCCTAAACAAGTTACCAACCCAAACCAAGCCATCACCACGTTTCTCCTGATCTTTCATCCAGCGGCGACACATCCGTTTGAACATGCCATCACCAACGCGATTCATGAGCCAACGATTTGCGACACTCGTGCGAACATACGGAAGCAATTGCTTGCGAACTTCTGTTTCATAATCGCATTCTCCAAGGATGTCGTTAGCAGCTAGTACACCTGACCAAACCGCCATACGCATACCGAATCCCCACATGAAATCCTGAAGGCCTCCCGATTCGCCGACATAGTAACGGCCATCTTGCTTGTACCGTTGATTGATGGTGAAGTCTCCTTTTCCTCCAACACGCTTAATCGGGATTCGGTCAAGGTCCGGATAGTGCTTCTCATACCATGCGATGGTTTCGTTAAGAAATCGTTCACTCTTGGATTGTTTTCGCCAGAGACAAGTGCAGATGAGGCCTACCCCATCAACAATGATGAGGTATGAATAGGCGCCAGGTGCGAGTTTGTCGTTGAGTTGGAAAGCGATGTGATTCGGATGAGATGTATTGAAAATTTCACCATAGGCTACTGCTGAAGTCCCTTTCGGACCACAAGCGATGATGGTACAATCCTCTTCCTTTACACGAGATTTGTAATGAATGGTTGCCCCTGCCGCCATCGCCTGGCGCTTCATTCCTTGATCGATCGCATGGTCTGATGTACCTCGCTCGACGATTCGATACGCCACACGATCGCTCTTTGGCTGGGTGATGACATCGTCGGGATGGATTAAATCAACAACGTGGAATTCAGTCGCTTGGAATTCCGAAGCATCAAAACCCCATTCCTTCAATTGCTCAAAAAAATCAATGTCCATTGACCAGTTCTCAAGCGCTTGAAAATCACCATCGAATCGAGCACCTGAATCTCCACGAATATCGTGGACGTGGACTTCTTTACCCGCCTTTGCAAGGATTGTTGCAGCAGCCAAACCCGACAATCCAGCACCCATAATGTGGATGGGTTCGGATGCATCGGGGCTATCGGCCATGTTGCCCCATCGAGCCGTTACCCTTGAATCATGCGCTCCCTTCGCATCACCATGGGGCGCCACATCATCATCGAAGAAGCCCCTGATGCGCTTAATCACGCTGCATTACGAGAACAACTTGATACTGTAGGATGTGGCGCAATTGTCTCATTTCTTGGAATCACTCGAGGAACTGAAGGGGATGCGGAAGTTTACGCCCTTGAATTCGATGCTTGGCAAGAGAAACTAGGGCCTGTCCTCAAAGACCTCGCCAATCAGGCATGCGAAACATTCGGCACACTCTCTGTTGCAATGGCACATCGAACAGGTCGAGTCGGCCCTCAAGAATCAATTGTGAGTATCCACGTTGCCAGCCCACACAGAAAGGAAGCCTTCCAAGCATGTGAATGGCTCATCGATGAACTCAAGAAACAAGCTCCACTATGGAAGCGTGAAGTTACCTCTAAAGGGTCGACATGGAAAGCAGGATTGGGATAAATATGGATAAAGAAATACAGGGCATCGTTGAGATCGGTTCAAAACCAGTTGTTGAGCGAAAGGCGACTGCAACTGGTCTTTTGCATCTACAACAAGCAACAAAACAAGCAATCGTCGACAAGACGGTAAAGAAAGGCGACGTACTCGAAGCATCAACGATTGCTGCGATTCAAGCGGTCAAAGAAACGCCTCGTATCATCCCACATTGCCATCCCATTCCACTCGAAGGATGCAAGGTTGACTGGGCGTGGGAAGAAACCTCGCTTCGTTGTACAGTCCACGTCTCAGCACACTACAAGACAGGCATCGAGATGGAAGCCATCACAGGAGTTAGCGCGGGCTTGTTGTGTGTTCTTGACATGATCAAATCTTTCGAGAAGGACAACGAAGGCCAATATCCAAGCGCAAAAATAACCGATCTTGTAATCACCGAGAAACGGAAAGGCTGACAATGCAGTCAAACTCGATACAATGCCCCATTCCATAGGGCGCGCTTAAACGAGGGAGGCGAGCAGGCTGAACTGCTGGGGCACGCCTAGCGGTGTGCAAAATGTCCGATTCCACAACCTTTGAGAGCCTTGAACTTGAGGCTCACCTCCTCGACCGATTGGATGCCCTCGGGTATACATTTGCAACACCTGTTCAGGCAATGGCGATCCCTCCTGCCGTTGCAGGCAAAGACGTCCTTGCTACAGCAAGGACGGGAACAGGTAAGACTGCCGCATTCGTTCTGCCTATTTTACAAACCCATCGGCCAGGCGTCATCATTTGTCCTACTCGTGAACTTGCCTTACAAGTCGTGAACGAAATTGAACGCTTAAGTGGCCTTGACAATATTGCCACTGCTCTTATTGGTGGAGCATCAATGAAGAAACAAATTCAACAATTGACTGAATGGCCTGATGCCATTCTCGTCGCTACACCTGGGCGTATTTGCGACCATATGGAGCGAGGCAATGTTGACCTCAACCAATACGATGTACTCGTCTTGGATGAGGCAGATGAAATGCTTAGTATGGGATTCGCAGACGACCTTGAATACATTGTCGAGCAAATGAACCCAGACCATCAAACGCTTCTCTTCTCGGCAACAATGCCAAAGCACGTTCAGAAGCTTGCGAGCAAGATCCTTGACAATCCCGAGCGCATCCAAGCCTCTGGAAAAGAGGAGCGGCCGCCAAGTCTCGTTCAACAGTTCGTCATGATCTGTACACTTCGCGAACGTATTGATGCGATAGAGAAACTCCTTCTTGCATGGCAACCAAGTGCGGTAATCGTCTTCTGTAAAACCCGAAACCGGGTTGAAACCGTTGCTGATGTTCTCCGATCAAATGGAGCAGAGGCACTTCATGGAGGTATGTCCCAGGCAGAACGAACACGGGTCATGAACCGATTCCGAGAAGGGCGTACCAATGTTCTGGTTGCAACCGACGTTGCTGCTCGAGGAATCGATGTCGACCGAGTCGATTTGGTCCTACAGGATGATTTGCCTACGGATGATGACACCTACATTCATCGCGTTGGGCGAACAGGTCGTGCAGGTCGAACTGGACGAAGTGTACTGATGGTAGGAAATCGTGCTGTACGTCACATCAAGCGAATCGAAAAGAAGGCTGGTGAACTCGAACGAATGGATATTCCGACCCAACATGACATTGATGAAATTCAACGGGCGGGATTGGTTGAAGAATTTGCTGAAATTGAACCACAACAGAACGCATTTGATGTGTTTAACGCTGCAAGAGAATCAGGCATGACTGCGGAAAACATCGCAGTAGCCGCCCTTTCGAAACTGTTGGGTTCTTCCCCTGAAAAAGAGAACAAAAGTGTCCCTCAGGTCAACAAGAGCGACAATGGGCCAAAGGCTGCTTTAGTTCTTGGATTGGGCGCAATGGATGGTATCGAACGCGGAGCCATCACAGGGATGGTCTATCGCGTTGGTAATCTACCCGATGCATCCGTTGGACGAATCGAAATGCTCGACAAGATCACTGCAGTTGAACTTCCAGAAGAATACATCGATCAGCTTGTCCAAGATTTGGATCAAGAACGAGTCGGGCATCGTTACGTCCGTCCTCGACGAAGCGATGATTGGACCTTCCAACCTGAAGGCCGACATCCAAGCCAACGCCGTCATGGGGGAGGGCGTCAAGGCGGAGGTCGAAAAGGACCTGGTGGACGGCATAACTCACGAGGAAAGGGTCGTTCAGGACGAACAGATCGTCGACGTTAAGCAACAAAACAAGCGAAAAGGCATATGTTCACTCTCGGATTGGAGCGAACATGAGCAGCACCGCAGACCTTGCAAAGCACTTCCTTGAAGCCGTTGATATGGCTGCAATTGCCAGTGCCGCATGGCGTGGTAAGGGTGACAAAAATGCCGCAGACGATGCTGCAGTAGAAGCCATGCGACGTACGTTCGATGCTGTTCCATTCGATGGCCGTGTAGCCATAGGAGAGGGCGAGCGGGATGAAGCACCGATGCTCTTCATTGGTGAGGAACTTGGAAGCGCTGTTGGTGTCGAAGGCGTGCCTTGCATCGACATTGCAGTCGATCCTCTTGAATGCACCAACAACTGTGCTTATGACAAACCAAACTCAATCGCAGTTCTTGCTGCGGCACCTCGAGGAACACTTCTTCACGCACCGGACTGCTACATGAACAAAATTGCAGCAGGACCTCAACTTGCCGGACAGATCTCACTCGAAGGAACTGTAACATACAATCTCGAACAGACGGCACATGCCCTTGATAAACCGATTAATGAAGTAAAAGTCGTGGCTCTTGACAGAGATCGTCATGCAGATTTATTCAAGGAAATTCGAGCCTCTGGAGCACAACTTGAACTGCTCGGTGATGGTGACGTATCTGGTGCCATCTGGGCTGCGAAGGATGATGGCCCATTCGACTTACTCATGGGCATCGGAGCTGCGCCTGAAGGTGTCATTTCCGCAACAGCTATTCGAGGCTTAGGTGGTGTTTTCGAAGGAACTCTTGTGTTCCGCTCGCCCGAAGAAGAGGCACGTGCCGGTGAAATGATCGATGACGATCTTACTCGTCTCTGGAAAGCGCATGACCTCTGTCAATCCGAAGATGCAATCTTTGCAGCTTCGGGTGTTTGTGACGGCTACCTGCCTGCAGCGGAACTTGGCGAAGGCTATGCCATCGCACACAGCGAAATCATTGACGTTCAAGCAAAAAGTGTTGAACGAATTTCGACCCGTCGTTCACTGTGATTGCATGTCTCAACACGTCCGCATCCAAGTTCGTCTTCCCGAGGGGCATTGGTCAGGAGACGTTTCACGCTCGCTTCCATCACTCGTGTTACGCATTGAAGAGACCATGCCCCTCGGGAAGGGAAGAGGGACGGCAACACTTTCAGCAAGTGATGATGTTCAACTCGCACTTGAGGCGCATCCAGGCATCGATGAAGTTCGCTCGTTAGGCAATCAACGCTTCGCTGTTGATATCGCCAGTGGGGGAGGCGGATTCATTCGACCACTACGAACAGTTGGTGTTGTTCCAAGATCACCGTTCGAAGTCGCTGACGGATGGGTCGACTGGACTTTTTCCTGCACGTCGGAGCAAGCACTCGAACTTCTCACTGAACTTACGAAAAGTGGCATACCTCACAACCTCATTTCAACCCGACAAAACGATTCCAGATTGTTGACGAAACGACAGTCGGAAATCTTTGAAGCAGCTGTAAAATCGGGATACTACGATGTTCCTCGACGCATCTCACTCACCAAACTCGCAGCCAAATTAGGAATTGCCAAATCAACACTCTCGGCGTCCTTGCAACGTATCGAAAGCAAGGTCATGAACGGCTTCCAACGCGAGATTCAGAATAGATAGACGAAGATGTTCGTACGAACATGTTCGCAATGTATTCAAGGTAGACCCACACGTGTGAGTAACATGGACAACCTACCAAAGACCTGGGATGACTGGATTGCAAACTTCAACGATTGGCAAGATCGTGTTGGATTTGACCGAGAATGGCTCGGTGATTTTGACCTCTCGATTCAATTCGATTGGGACCGTGCTGGTGACGAAATCGAGTTCGGTGATTACGCAGGACGAAAAAAGTGGGAACGCTCATTGCAAGTTCCTCACCAAAGCATGCGTGACGCTCTCGTTACCATGATCACCGTTCAAGGCGATACTGAATTCGCATCCGTTGAACAACAACGCCACCTCCTGGCAACCGCTCCAACCGATTACGACCGCTACGCAGCTGCTCGAATCATGGCAGAAGAACAACGCCACGGATGGCAGATGGCCTACCTCCTCATGACCTACTTCGGTCAGCAAGGACGACGTGAGGCTCAGAAGCTCCTCGAGCGCAACGCCCAGGATGGAGACCGATTGCTCGGTGCATTCAACCGCCCAATGCCACACTGGTTGGATTTCTTCAACTACACCATGTTCGTCGACCGAGACGGTAAATTCCAACTTGGTATGCTCTCAACCTCTGCCTTCAAGCCATTGGCTGCAAGCATGGGCCCCATGCTCAAGGAAGAGTCCTTCCACTTGGGAACAGGATCGAATGGACTGCGTCGAATCATCAAGGCTGGTGTCATTCCACAAGACATGCTCCAGCGCTACATGAACAAGTGGGTTTCAACCGCTCACGACCTGTTCGGTGTTGACTCCTCATCCTCTGCTCACTGGGCATACGTCTGGGGAATCAAAGGACGATGGGACGAGCGAAAGAAGCAAGATGCTGAAATCAACGTCGACAAGGAAGTCCTCAACCAAGAAGCCCGTGGACACTATCACGATGAGATCGTCCGAGAAGTCGAGAAACTCAACGGCTACCAAGAAGAAGGTTCTACACCGTTCTATGTAGCTCACGAGAACTTCAACCGAGACATCGGTGACTGCAAAGGAATGCGCTACACCGTTCACGGTGAGAAGTTCGAAGGCAGTGACGATGATTGGAATGCATACATCCGTACGATTCTACCAACGGCTGAAGACGAAGAAGCGCTCAAGGAAATGTTCAAACTCGAATGGATTGAAAACAAGCCATTGACCACTCGTCAACTCGAATCTGGAATCGGCGCAACTGCTTGAGTGGGATTGAGATGATCCCTGTCGAATTGTTCGGCATTGATGCCGATATGGTAGAGCGATTCTACGACGAGTTACCTGGACTTGTCGAAGATGCCTTTGAAGACAAGCCATACGTTGATGCCTTGTTTGCAATCGAAGCCGAGCGTTCGCTCGACCATCTGAACATCGCTGATGGATGGGCAAACAACACACCATTGGTTTGGAACGATGACCTCGAGAACGAAGTTCTCATGGCATTGCGAACAATCGCCTATCCAAAGGTCAATCTCTTGGAGCACATTCTTTCATTGGACAACATCGATACCGTTCGATTGTCGCAATGGATGCACTTCTCGACCAATGTCTATCCAATCTATTCACAGAAAGCATGCGAAACGTTGACCAAAATGGGCGTTCCAACCCCATTCGATCAAAACGACATCGCATCATACGGATTGTACGTCCAACGCTTAGAAGGACTCAAACAGTATGCTCCCGCCCACGGCCTGCCGGAGATCGGTCTTCCACGAGCCCGAATCCTCCAGCTCGGCTTGGAGCGATTTGAATGAACCTGTTTTGGTTGCATACACGATTGCTCATTGTTGCTGTCATTTGGGGACTTGGTTGGACGGCTGGACGTGTCGTTGCAACTGACTTTCCCCCGATTACAGCAGCATGGATTCGCTACATCATCGCTGTTGCGATGTTTCTTGTGTGGCTCAGGATGACAGGAACATTCCGAATTCCAACCAAAGAAGAATGGAAGCGTTTGTTCTACATTGGCTTCTTCTCAACATTCCTTTACCAGGCCTTTTTCATGTACGGAATGCGCTACACTGCTGCAGGTGATGCATCGCTCATGATCACCTTCAATCCAATCATTACAGCACTTCTCGCCATTCCATTCCTCGGCGAGAAGATGACCAAGCGACTTGGAGCAGGACTCATCATCGCACTCTCTGGTGTAGCAATTCTCTTCGTTTACTCACCCAACGTCGACATCCCTGTCGATGAACGCAT
>Ga0181568_10000487_pt1 | contig 35489 bp, 9 predicted proteins | sample 101ome_20_FD_133758 | JGI IMG/M metagenome (GOLD analysis project Ga0181568, IMG submission 133758) | Coastal salt marsh microbial communities from the Groves Creek Marsh, Skidaway Island, Georgia - 101404AT metaG (megahit assembly) | ecosystem: Environmental > Aquatic > Marine > Intertidal zone...
ATCCAGGCCCTCCAGGTGCTCCAGGTGCTGACAGTACAGTCCCAGGTCCTGATGGTCCTGCTAGTACAGATCCAGGACCTCCAGGTCCTCCAGGCAATCCAGGCCCTCCAGGTGCTCCAGGTGCTGACAGTACAGTCCCAGGTCCAGCAGGTTCAAATAATTTTAACCCAGGTCCTCCAGGTCCTCCAGGCAATCCAGGCCCTCCAGGCCCCCCAGGCTCTTCTTTTGGTGGGCCTGGTCCTCAAGGACCAGCTAATAATAGTCCAGGACCTCCAGGCCCTCCAGGTAATCCAGGTCCTCCAGGTCCTCCAGGTGGAAACGGTCCTGCGGGTCCCCCAGGTGGAAGCCCTCCAGGCCCTCCAGGCCCAGATAGTCCAGGTCCCCCAGGCCCTCCAGGTACTCCAGGCCCCCCAGGCCCTCCAGGTGGAAGCCCTCCAGGCCCTCCAGGTTCAGGAGGCACGGGTCCAACAGGTCCTATGGGCCCCCCAGGCCCCCCAGGCTCAAAAAGTTGTATAGTAGAAACTCATAATTTTGGGTATAGAGCTTTATCATGTATAGAATCTCCAGAAGTTTTATTTTTCGACAATATCACAATCCAAAACAACGGGCAAAAACAAATTTTATTCGATATAGATCCTATTTTTATTGAGTCTTGCGAACAAGGCTCAATAGAAGTAATGTCTCATGCGTGTGATAAACCAATATTAATATCTTTAAATGTAATTAAAAAGGTCGGTCCAAACATAAAAACAAAAACAGAAATGCTTCAAGTTTCAATAACAACCAGAAAAGAATATTTAAATGAATTTAAAAACTGTAAAGTTAATTTCTTAATTATGGGAACAAGAATTGGTTTTAAAAATCACAGGTTAATAAAGAAAACAGAAGAAGAATTCATCAAAAATGAAAACTTCTGGAAAACAATTGGTAAAAAAGATTTTATAGTTGAAAATTAATCAATATCTCATAATATTCAATATTATGAATAGATTAGATCTAATACAAAAACAACACTTAATTAAAGCCAGGATTGAAACAACTGAAGGTGCAATAGAATTAATGCTCGATGCTTGGAGGGCTCCGAAAAGCGTAAACAGATTTCTAGAACTAATTCAAGATGATTTCTATGTAAATAAAATAATCCATAGGGTACTACCAGATTATATCATTCAGGGCGGTGGACACGACGTAGATGAACCAAATAAAGAATCAGCGGGCTGCCAAAAATACGAAGGCCTAGAAAACGAATCCTATAATGGTTTATTTAATAGCCCAGGAACTATTGGTATGGCTAGAAATAATTATCCTGATAGTGCAAGAACTCAGTTTTATATTAATATTTCTGATAATTGGATCTCAAATGCTACAGCGGAAAACCCTGGTTATACAGTTTTTGGTTACGTAACTGCAGGTATGGATATTGTCACAAAAATTTCACATAGAGAAGCTGAAGCAGAAAACCCGCTAGAACCAATTATAATAAAAAGTGTTTTTGTAGATGAAGATTCTACCAGCTCTGAATTTCTTAAAGAATTTAAAGAATTAAGAGAGAAAGACGTTAAAGAGGATATTCAAAGCAAAGAAGTTCATAAAAAATTCTTTGAATCAGGAGCAGACTCATCAGAAGTAATAAGTGATAGTTTCGGCTCAGAGTCTCAAGATTTAGCTCAGGAAGTAGTTAGTAAAAATGAAGAACAGCAAAGAATTAGAAAAGAAGATCAAAATAAAATAATGCAAAAAGCAAATCAAACAGCAGAAGACATGCTTAAAAAATTCACAAATAACAACGATGAAAGTTTAAATAAAACAAGTAAATATCAAGAAATTTAACTATGGAATTCTATCAAGAAGTATTGTTTTTTATTTGTGGAGGTTTAGTCACTTCTGGAATTATAACAATATGGAATTTTTCATATATAAGTATTCATACTCTAGGATGGCTGTATAAAGATGAAAGTTTTGATCAAATTGACGATCTCGCTTTAAAAATTGCTCAAAAACATCCGAAGATTTCAGAGTTATTATTTTGCCCTCTATGTTTAGGTTTTTGGGTTTCTATAGCTACTGCATTAACGATAACATACTTTAACAATTTTAGTTATTGGTTTGTTCCTATCTGCGCTTTTTCTTGGCCAGTTTTTATATTTCATTTTTATAAAAAATTCGAATAATGGATCAGTACGAATCATACAAAATAACTAGACAGTTTTTTGCACAGGGTTGTAAAAACTTAAATTTTAAAGAATGTGAAAAACTTTGGGAAGATTTTAATTCATCACTAAGGGGCCCTGGTTGTACCAGCTGCAAAAGAAGAAGAATGAGAAATAAATACTCAAGAATTCTTGCAGAAACTATGAAAAATCTCAACTATAAAGATGTCATGAGCCCTAATCAAGATACTACTTAAAACGCTAAAAATGCAATAAATTTGAAATTTTTGCATCTATTAAATCCTCTAAAACACCGCCCTTTAAACCAGCTTTTAAAATAGCTGGGTAGCCATGATAAAAAGGGTGAGAAGAACTTAGCACATCTAAGTTGAATTTATGAGATAGATAACCTTCAATAAAATAATTTTTATTTTTATCATAATATATTGACGAACCTACATGTACCTGATTATAAATTAATATCTCTGCAATTTCAATGCCTTGAAGTCTCTGAAACGAAAGTACACTATCGGTAGGAAATTCAGCGCCTCCATGACTTATTTGATCTGTTCCTAAAAAAGAAGTATCCTTCCATCCATTAGTATATGTAGTATATAAATCATAGGTCCAGTGAAGTATGTGATAATCACGATCCCCTTTAGCTATAAATGGAGCAGAAACTTCGCTTTGACTTCCTCCTTTAAACTTTAGCTTGAAATAATAATTATTATTAACTTCGTCTAATTCAATTGATAAACTGCTAGACGAGCCCGATGACCCAAAATGCATTAATTCCCAACCATCGTTAAATGGAAAATTGGCATAATCTTCAAATTCTTCACTAATCCTCACAACCATAACAATCCCTATATTTCTAGTTGGATATCCATCGTCATATAGAGGAAATGAAATATTCTCACTTCTCCAAAAAGCAAGATCTGAAATGCTGTTAGATTGTAAATAAGACGTATTCTCACATACAGTAGATTTAGTAAAATGATGAATATCTTGAGTTACTTTATCGCTATACATTAAAGGCGTACGAGAAATACTATACATTCGGTTCCCGCTAACTAAATCAAATACTTCTTCAGCCCCTTCTGAGTACACTCCCGAAGAAACTTCAGGCATCCATTGAGCACGATACCCAATAACATCTTCTTCCCCTGGTGAAAACAAGCCCGTTGAACTTAGCCAAATTTTATTATTTATCTGTGCTGGAGTCCATGGAGTTTCACAAGTATGACCTCTTGCACTTACGGTAAATTTAAAGTCTGGATGAGTAAAGAATAAACCTGAAATGTGAAATTTATCAGAGCAGCCTCTAGACATTTTACTATTTACAGGAATTGAATTAATCGAATAATTTTGATGATGTTTGAATATATTTCCATGGATGCTAATTGGGCCTTGTATTTTATTCGAATACGAAAACACGAAATTATTATCTTGATCGTATATTCTAGAATTCACACCAGTAAAAATTGTAATAAAATCAGTATACTTCATCAAATCTTCATGCGAAACACTAGGATCAACAACAAAAGTTTTCAACATATCTTGAAGGGTTGATTGTAGTAAGCCAGTTTCTTCATTATATTCAGGAACATATTCTCGATTATTCAACCAATCTTGAAATTCTCCAGTAGGAAACTCTTTTAAAACAGCTACCCCTTGTTCATTATCTTGATCAACCAACCTAAGTATTCCAGTAGGAATATTCGCAAAACCAAAAGCGATTGAAGAATCTAAGTAGTCAAAACCTTGGCGTATTACAGATTGATCAATTTCATAATCGACAGACTCAAAATCATTTAAAGGAGCAATATCAAAAGTATAATCAATATAATTTCCAGTATAAGGCTGGTTAAAATATCTATAATATAAAGGCATTATAATAAAAATTGTCCATTATGCAATCTTACTGGCGCCTGAAGATTTTGTTGATTAATATCAAAAGAAGTAGAATCTGCTGTATCATAGCCGCCAGGAGGCATAAGCATAGAATAATCTTGAGGTGAGGCGTTTATATTATAATCATGAGATTGAAAATAAGCAGAATTATATGCCCCAGCAGAACGAATAGCTTCTCTACTCAATTGAAAAGTGGTCATAACAGAACCATCTTGTGCAATTGATACTGTAAAAGACTGCAATCCTTGTTCAACAGTAGGTAAATCAGGAGCAGACTGGCCACAAGTAGTAACTGTATAATTGCTTTCGGGATCTAACTCTTGGTCTATCATATCTCTTACAGCTCTCTGCAAATGATTTTGTATATTTTGATAATTTATTCCCTCTTTTGCACTCCTCCAAGGCTCTATATTACCATAACAATCTAACGTTCTCCAAAGTATCTGCCCATCTAGTTTTTGGTGTTGAAATTGGAATTTAAACGCCTGACTATTACAATCAGGCAGCTTCCAATCCTGGCGAGATTCGTGGCGAGCTCTTAATGCTTCAAATTTTATTTTTTTTCTTCGAGTTTTCCCAATGGCTTCCAGGTCTTGATGTAAAACTATATTATCTAATGACTGATCAAGAGAATCTCCTTTTTTAAGATCTTCTACAGTGTCTCCAGTTTTTTTATCTTTAACGACGTTCTTTAAAAGTTTCATAGGGTTCATGATAACACCTAAAGTGGCTTGCTGCATAGACCATCTTACAATATCACTACCAACTTTATCTACTTTAGATTCTACTCCTCCCCCAATCGAAGCCATCCATTCATTTTGTAAAGGTAATTCAGGTTCTTTCATATAAGAATCCCAAACCACAATACCCATAGGTTCTCCTCTTGCACATCTTTCTCTAGCAGTTTCATTTGCTTTTTCAATTTCGTCATTATCCATTCCATTACCACCTTTAAAAGCGTTTTCTTCTTCTTGCTGATCGCTTACTCCACCCCTATCTCCAGTTATATTATTATATCTCATTTTGTATGCTAAATGAAGAAACTGGCTAACACTTAAATCAAAGACTTCATCAAATTTATCTTCATACTCTTTTCCTTCGGCAATGGCCTTCTCGCGAGCTTCCTCTTCTTTTACAGTTCCTTTTTTTCGAATTCCTCCTTGGAGCTCCCATTCTTTTAAACGATCACCATAAATTCTTTCATATATTCCAGAAAACACTGTATTTCTTACTGATAATCTTTTATCATACCAAATTATTTGTCCATGAGGAGGGTGATAAGTTCTATAACTATGCTGTCTTTCCGTCATTAAAGCAGCTCCACCTCCTCCATTACCCCTTCCATCTGATAAAACCCACCAACGACCAACGGTTAACCCTAATGTTGATAAAAGCTCTGCTCTATCTGCTGCGGCACCACCTGCCCATTTTCCGCCTTGGACTTTACCTTCTAAAGGAGACTCGCCAACAGGCATGGGTTGAGCTTTCCCATTTTTTAAACTTGCGCATGATAAATCATGCCCAGCATCTAATACTAAAATTTGCCTACCTCCTCCACGAGGAGGTTTAATTTCTTGATTTTTATTTGCCCCATCATTCATTAAAGTTTTATTAAATTGGTCTTCAACTAAAGCATCAGGAAAGTCTAATATCGCAGGCAGAATACATGGAAATAATTTATTCACCGCTTGATTTTCCTCTATTCTTTCTTTATCTCCGCCCTTTACTGGCAAAGTCCCTTGTTGAAGGCATTCCATTCTAAGATTTTTACCTAGATCATTCTTAACTGCTTGGCTCGAAAACACTTTTATGTCTCCATTAACGCTATTCTCTCTAAGCCTCTTTAAATGAATATAAGATGTCATTCCCTCCCAATTTTCCCATAAAGTATCAAGTATAGAAATTTTTAAAAATCTTTTTAATTGAGTAATATATAGATCGCTCATATCTTTATGATACATAGAAACAAAATTAGAATTAACAAGAACCTCCTTAGCTTCATCTGATCCATCTCCATTTCCAGCATTAGATTTAACTTTTGGTTGAGCATGATCTTTTTCTTCATGGGGTTCGTCTGGATCGCAAACAGGTATAGGTAGCCCAAGCAAGTCTACCGAAATAAAATTAGCGTTAAATTCTCTTAGGTAATTATCGTCATGTTTCCATGTTGCCCAACCCCCTTTGTCAACAGTATTAGTAATGGAAACCTTTTCTTTGATACTTCTAACTGAACAGTTTTTTCCAAGCCTACTTGCAGCTTCTTTTTTAATTCTAGGTAATTCATTTAAAGCATCTAATTGCCCTTTTTCATTTGCATATAAAAACCATTTACATGCTCCAGCTAGAGAAGTTATTATATCTAAAGCATTACCACTACTTGATAAAAATTTTAATTTGGGATTTGGATCTGTTTTTAATAATTGTTTTAATCCATCTCCTAATAAAGGGGCTAATTTAGGATCGTTAGCGATCCAAGTAGAATTATAAAAAACATATTCCTGCGTTAATTTTTTATATTCTGGCCCGTTATCATTTTTACCTCCAGTATTTCCATCTGCATCTCCCCCAATATAAATTACAGGAGATGGACCGTAAGCAAGAGTATCTGACCCAATTCGATTAGGAGCTCCCTCTTTTAAATGGTAATATTGCCCATAAACAGAAACACATGAAGTAGACAAAACATCCCCAATTAATCTAGAAATAAAAGAACCAAATTTAACAATTTGCCTGCAGACTATTAAATGCCTCTGAAGGTCTACGATTTTTTTATCCTGAAATCTAGCGGTTAAAATCTTTCCTCCAACACTTTGATCGATCTCAAAATCTGTCAAAACCTGCTCTCTAATTAAACTCGTAATACCAACATTCATAGATACATTTAAGTCGATATTTCTTATATCTATATCATATTGCCCATCAGGATTTACGTACTTCACTGTAGATATTCCTGGCCTTCCTCCAAATCCACCCTGGAAAGTCACATCGTATGGAGTTGCTCCAAAAAGACTTCCAGGAATAATGCAGTTTTTTCCGCCAGAATAAACAGGGAAATCATAATTCTGATCAGCTACATCAGAATCAAGAAAAATAGGCTTGCCATCAGGATCTGAAGCCGTAAAATGCGGAGTGCCGATTAATTTTTTATTTTCGCTCATAATTAATAAAATTTCAAATCTGCTATTTCTTTTGCTCCTCCAAAAAGCTTTCGTCTTATTTTATAATTTCTTCTTTGATCGACACGTTCAAGCGTTTTCTTTTCGCCATAGGAGTCGTCTACAATATTTCCGTCTTCATCTAATACGGCGCTAAGAGCCCAATTAGTTCCAAATTCAGGAATTTCATAAAGCTCCATTTCTGTCGGGTGCTGATCCATGTAGGTGATACTATCATTATATAATGTAAAAGACTCGGTTTCCATTATAAAGCTATAATTTTGATTAATTAAATCTACATCAGAATGATAAACATGAGCTTTTGGATCTAGTCTAATTCCATTTAAATAAGATGCGCAAGAACCAGGAATAAAAGTCGATGTTTGTGCAATGTCATATTCAGCGTCACCTTTAATTTGTGCATGATATGTATTATCCTCATCTTTGTGAAAGTTTTTTTCAGAATAAAAATAACCCGAAGCTCCCTGAAAAAAGGTTTCGGGGTCGGTCAGCCTAAAATTATCTTGAGAATCTATCCAATAAGACTGTCCAGATACTAATTTCTGTCCATTGAAAAATATTTTATCTGTTGCTTCAATATTGTTGCTATATGGAGCATCCCAACCTATGTAATCATCAAAAGTTGCCCAAGTTCCAGTAGATGGATCTCCGTTAACAACATCAATTAAGGGGTGGTCAACCAACATAGAAAAATTCTCATCATTATAATAAATTTTATTAATTCCTGCGTCAACCGTCCCTTCTGGCCAATCATAAATTCCAAAATTACCAGAGATTAAATTCCATTTATCTTGAGTCAGATTACAGTCATCGTCAACAAAATCTAATTCTCCCCAATTTTGACTAATGCCATTAACATATAAAGCTATATTTTTAAAATTATACTCTAGATCCGAAACATATGATATCGCAACAGAAGGATTAAATTTATTAAAAATTTCAACGTCAGCAAAATTACTTATTGTAAATGGATTAACACCTTGATAATGTTCAACATAATCAGTTCTTTTATTTCTTGCGCCGAGATATGTATATTTTGTAGATCCATAACCCTGAGCTCCATCTATATGCATTAAAGGAAAAACTCCAGACATTATATATTGACCTTTTTCTTTTAAAAATTCTCCTTCTTCAGAATAAATCGGCTCTTGTTTATATACATCATAAAGCTTTCCAGAAACACCTGAATGATAATACATAGGTTCAGCAGACATGCCCACATCAGACCAAGAAGTTTGATAATTCTGCACTTCAAGTTCACTAAAACCAGTTATAACATTTTGCAAACTTTCAGTCGCCTCTTTTTGCAAAAATATTCCAGTTGTTAAATTATGCCCGCCAACATTTAAGTTGTCAACATATTCATCATCAAATTCGTAATATGTTTCCCCTGCAGAAACATCACCAATTAATTCACTTGAAATTGTTTTTGTATAATTTTTTACATAGTTTTTATATCCAGTAATAACATCTTCATAACCAATTATTCCAGAAACAGTATGATCAATAACTTTATTATAACCTATAATTCCCCTGGAATAATTTTCATATTGTCTAGGGAGATAGTCGATTGTTTCATATAAACTTCTAATGAAATCTACTTTAGAATCGTCTGACAATTGACCATTAAAATATAAGAATTTATCAATATAGCTTTCACACTTATAAGGTTCATCTACATAATTAATCCCCACGTCACCTCTGTAAGTTCCTGAGCCAATAATCCAGTCTAATTCATTAGCCTTAAAGCATTCGCACCCTTCGAAATATACAGCTTTCCGAATTAACCTTTCTTCAAAACCATCCCACCTAGATAGAACTAATTTATTATTAACAATATCAATATCTATTACATAAATATTTTTATTATAATTTACAGTATTTAATGTTATGACTTGAGGGCCATAATCCTCCGTCCATTCTATGTATAATTTATTAGCGTTATTAACTCCAATCTCAAATCCCAAATTATTATATTTATTTATTGAGCTAAATAAAATTTCTGGTTTTTTTGTCGTTTTAGTATAACTAAATATAAAAGTAGACTCTCCATGAGTAAAATTTCTAGAATTCTGAATATACAAAGCACAATTTTCGAAATTGGATCCAAGACTACTATAATTCTGAGAAAAATGTCCAGTAATATTAGAATCGTTTCCAATAAATAAACCAGTATTAATCGCTGCAAGCTCAACATTAATTCCATATTCTTGAATTAACTCGATTGTAGAATTATTTTCTTGAAAATTATTTATAATTCCCTTACTAGAATTATATGAACTGTCTGCCAATTTTATATAATTTCCATCTTCATCTAATGAAGGCGGCAAAGAATTATAAACGCTCACAGACTGAGAAGGTATATCTTTATAAGCAGACTGATTACTAAAATCATAATAAGCTTGAAGATAAGTCTCAGAATATGCAGATGGATTAGTATAACTCATTTTATTCTATATTTTTCTTTTTCTTGGCGTGACTTTCTTTTGTAATCTTAGTGGATCCAACTTCTTCATTTCTAGATACTGCAAAGACACTACCTTTTCTTATATTTATATCTGCTTCTCCGCTTTCGCAAGCATCCTTATGTTCAAACCTAAAAGTTTTTTGAAACCGACTAGGGTGTTCTTTACCTTTTTCATAAATAGTTTCAGTATTACAATGATCATTTACCTCTAGTAAATCTATACCAGGCAGAACGTTTTGAGCTAAAGTTTTAGCCACGGCATCTTTATCCCAAATAGGGTCATCAGGACAATCTTCCCTTCTCTGACCATTAATAGTTACCCGCCCTTCACTAAATTCGTTTGTTTTAACAACACAAAATCTATAACTGTTACTTGCATTAAGGTTTAACAAAGGACTCACGGACACTCTTTCAATTGGGTCTGTTATATCTATTGTATAATTCCATTCTCTATTAAATTCTTGTTTATCAGTATAAACAAAACTATATGATTTTGAGCAATCATCTTTGCCTTCTTTTTCGTTTTCTTGCTCTGGGTTTGGGTTCAGTTTCGCAGTTTCAAAACATGGGCCCATTAACCTCTTGAGTAAAGGTCCCCCAAGTTGAGACTTAAATCTTGTATAATATTCTTCTGCAAGAGGAAAATATTTCGATGGATCCCAAGCTTCCTGAACAGCTTCACATTTACAATTTCTTGATACTGTTGCAAAAGGATAGTTTTCGTTAGCTTTTAAAGTTCCGTTAACAGATATAGTTACTACTCCATCTCCAGTTACAGAAGCAGACAGACAATAATCGTCAATAGTTTTACCTCTTTGATCTTCAATTGGGTCTGGAAGAAACGTAATTGACCACTGTATTGATGGAGGAGATTCAGATTTTGTAATATTTCTTTCATCAACATTAGCGGAATACGCTTGGTATTTTTCAAATACTCCTTCTAATATTTCTTCAAGGACCTCCATATACTTTGGGTCATGAGGATCTTCGCAAGAGGGAACTAAATTATATGTCAATGTTCCACTATGGTTAATAGTTTGTCTTTGGTTCTTACCTTCAGAAATAGTTTTGCAGTACGTGCTAGTAACACTATTATTATCATCCCAATCATCTTCTTGAATAATATTTTTATATATAAACCATGTTTTAGATAAAGTATGAGTGCAAGATGATAGATCAACATTCTCTTCTATGTTTGGACAATTTAAAGTTTCAGATAAAGGGTTTTTTGGAATTTTTATTGTCGCAGGCGCTGGACACGTATCAGATATTTCGTCCAGTACCCATTGAGTTGCAGCAGAGATATCGCAAGTGCAATCTTCGCAAGCTCCTCGGCTTGAAGCTTGTGCAGATACAGTATGAGTAACAGCAACTTTCTCCTCGTCTTCTTCGGCAACTATCGTGCTAGTTAAGTTTTCCACTGTAAATGCATTTCCATAATCTTTGTCAACCCAATCAAGAGTAACAGAATAAGGAACATTACCTAAATAATTAGACGAAGATACGCTAACCTGCTTAACTCTTACATGCTCAAATACATTTGAATCTACTTCAACTGTTCCGCAGTCATCAGAAAACAAAGCCAACAATTCTTCTCTTGCATTAATTTTTTCCTGAGGTTCACAACATGCAAAAATCCCCTCAATGATAATTGAACCATACTTTATTCCATCTTTTCCAGAACAACTACCTTTATTAATAGTTTGCTTGACTTGAATCTTAGGTGGAGGCATGCCAGGAGCAACCGCAGAGCCATTATAAAAAACAAGCTTAGCATTAGGTATTAAATTTAAATCAACGCAAGGAGGATATTCAATATCCTTATCTGCCGCAGGAGATTGATAATTAAATCCAGGATGTCTTTTTTTTGCCATATTAAGGTCTACTTCCAGGCAAACCTTTAGATCGATTTTGCCAATTAATATTATATTCTAAATCGCTTTTAAAATACTCAACTTCCTCATTGGAGCCATGAGCACTAGGATAAAAATAACCAACTTGAGGATTATAATTAATTGAGCCCTTCATTCTTTTATTTGGACTTATAGCCGTATTCAGGCTTCCTTCGGGATGATTATCATAGCCTGGAAGATCATCTTCTAAATATTTTTTTTCAAGGCTCTTTCCGTGTTTTTTATTATTTCTAGCTGTCATTTTTTTATCTACATTCGTTTAAATCGTCTGGGGTATGGTAAGTAGCTCTGCTTTTTGCACTTAGAGCTCCTTCTTGAACGCTAAAAGAAGTCGAAGACTGTGTAAGAATAAAGTCTTCCTCTAAAGGGATCTGAACTTGCTCCTTTAAATCTGATAGCACTGCACAAGGAAAAGCTTCAACGTCTACGGTATGATCTGTATAACCAGGCTTAACAACTTGTTTTTGAATGATTGGGCAAGCGCAAGGAGAGTGGAACCTATTATCAACAACTTCAGTAACACAAGTTGTAGTCTCTCGTATTCTTTTTTTAATTAAAGAATCGTCTACTTCAATATCATATTTTAAATCGTTTGAAAATTTTACAGCACCAACAATAGTGCCTTTGGTTGGGCATTCATTCATGGTAAAATTCAGAGGGCCGAAAAAACCTTCAGGAGGATCAAACCTACCCTCTTCTACTGACCTCGAAAAAGCTGCTCTGGCTTTTGTTATTGCCTCTTCGGCAGTATTAATAATTTCTGTATGAGAGCAATCGCCAACAAGAAAATCTGGATTTTTTTTCATAAAAGAAAAATTAATTGGTGCAGAAATGTCAAAATTCCTAGTTAAGTCTATAATACATCCATCTTTTCTTTGGTCATCATCAATAAAAACTACGGCACTATTATCTTTATCTAAAACCTCTTCCTCTTGAGCGTTATAAGAATAATTAATAGTACCAGCTTGATGGCAGTGGGTGATGCTAGTTGAATTTAATCTTAAGGCTAAACAAACATCAGTTTCGCAAGTTTCCATTTGATGTTTTTCGTATTGCTCAATTATCTTTTCCCTTATTAGATTTTCATCAAAGCATTCAAGAGCAAAATCATATTTTGTTTTAACAATTGTTCGCTCGTCTCCACACCCACTATATCTTTGACAAGCGCCCCTAATCGATCCATTTAAATTAATACTAACCAATCCATTTTCATCCCACCTTAACCCCACAGTATCGGAAGTTATACAGCAATCATCCTTACTGATTCTCTTGGAAGTTGTTTCTGAAATTTGTACGGAACACTTTACAATATCAATTTGCTCACTTCTATTTTTTTCGTATCTACCCTCTTCATCTACTTCACAAGGCATTGCCGCATTTGCAATTAAATCATTAATATCTTCATCAATAGAAGAAAAACCTTGTGGCGCAGATGCAAACGCTTGATTTATAGCGCTAACAGCTTTATCAATTAAACCTGAACCAGATGCAGAACCTGGGCGAGAAATATAATTAGATAAGTCTACTAACTGTACAGAAAAATTTCGAGTATAACTTACAGACTCATTGCTTCGACTTGTTGAAATATTATGACTAAAAGATTCTATTTCAGATATTTTCAATCCAGGGAGCACTTCACAATCTAAATCATCAATACGTTGTTGAAGTTCATAAGTATAATATAAATTATTATCTTCTATAGAGGATTGACGGTCAACAATTTTAGTATTTTCATACTTTTTTCCGAGAATATCTATTGTGTGATATTCTTCGGTTACCTCGGGCATATAAATTAAATTAACTTCATCAGATTGACCGACCCAAGCTCTAACAGTTATATTTTTATAACTCTTAACTAGCTTCCCTCCATCATGCTGATGGCTTAAAGAAAAACCCATTTCTATAACGTTATTTTCCATATTATGAAGACCTTCCCATTAATTTTAAAAGTTCATTCATTGCCTGAGCCAGTTTTGACGAAATAAAACTTTGAGTATCTTGCTGAATATCTTGCTGTAATCTTCTCATAGCAGGAGCAATGGCAGCCTCTAAAGCTCCAGTATCAGCTTGAACACTAATTGTTCCAGATGTATCTATTTTAGTTTCTATTGTTTGTGTTATGCCATTTGCACTTGCGATTGCTTCATTAAGATTATTGATAGCTTGATTAAATTCTTCGGCATCAACAGTAATTGTTGTTTCTTGGTCTGATGGCATTTTTAACGTTAAAGCTTCTTCGATATTTTCAGGCATGGAAAGTTTTAGCAATTCAGCATCAGGTGGAAGAATCTGCATTTGTGAGGATTCAGAGAGTACTTGTTGCAGTCTATCAATCGAAAGATTAAGCATGGCAGAATCAATAGTAAGATCAGGCATTTCAACAGGAGGTTTAATTGTTAAAACTTCTTCTAAACCTTCTGGAATTTGAGGCATTAATTGACTACTTTGAGTATCTATTTCTTGAGTTTCTCCGTCAAATATATCATTAACTAAATTAGGATTTTCAACGATTTGTTGATTAGGAACAAAAGAGCTTTCTTCTGGCGGCGGCAGCTCAAGAGCTTCAGTGCCAAAAGTTGCTACGTCGGTTCGATCTGCAGAATATTGATCGTTAATCGCTTTTGCAGCATCTGTACTCTTTTGAAAATCCTCTCTATCAACATCTATATCAGATTCAACATCTACGTTTGGCTGAGATTCTACCTTTTGAATAATGGATTGTTTTTCTGGAGAAATAGTAACTTCAGAAAGTTTAGTGATGAAACCATCAAAAGCAGTAATTAGTTTTTCCAAAAAGCTATCTATTTCTGGATGATCTGTTTCCTGAGCTCTAATATTTTGATTACGATCTTGGCCTGCTTCGTCCATTTTATTATCGCTCATTGCTTCTCCATCGAAAAACCTTTTGATTTCATCTGCTGAAGATTTAGACGTTGAAGGAGAAAGAGTTTTTGTTATGGACTTCATATCCTCAAAACTATGGCCTTTGAAACGGTTTAACGCCTTAACAACAGGCCCTTCTGAGGATGCACCGCGCTCAAGATCTCTTTCTTTTATTTCATCTGTATTTGTTCCAGTTTCAGGATCTGAAGGAGGAATAAATTCCCTAGGCACAGATAATTCAATTGAAGGTTCGGTTTGCCTATAATATTGAGCCTCTGCACTCTGAGACATGCCAGAAGACATTTTCGATATTTCATTTGTAACTTTTCTTAATTCGGAGTCAGATTGTTTTGATGTTTCTTTTGTCGACTGCTCAATGTCTTGCATTTCTAGCCCTCGCCCTTTATCTTCAATACTCGGTGCAGACAAATCAGCAAGTTCCGAGTTAGACTTTTTAACTTCGTTAAATAGAGAATTATCAGTTTCTATGCTTTTAGTTAATCCAAATATTTTATCTAAAACGTTAGACATAGGCTTTAAGAATTTCACAACCTCTGACAAGTCTCCAAATATAGAACCTGATTCGGAGGAAGTACTTGTTTTTCTTTGATTAATTTCAAATTTCGTCAACTCTTTTCTTTGATCTCCTCTTTCTTTGGAATCTTTTTCTTTCTCAATCTTAGCCTTCTTTTCTTTTTCAACTATAGAATCTTTAATAGCTTCTGCAACCTTTTGCCAAACTTCTGTTAAAGGGTTAAGAGTAGACTCCAATACTTCACCAGTAGGTTGGTTATCTTCTTTATCATTAAATCTTTCGGACTGCTGAACTAAAAATTGTTTAGCGACTTTTTGAAATAGTTCAGAAACAGTTGAAGAAGTAACAGTATCTTGAACCATTTTTGGATTTGTTACTTTATCAATCTCTGAAGCCTTAACTGTAACATCAGACTCTTGATTCATTTCTGACCTTACGTCTGACATTACTTTGCTCAAGCTTTGAATCGCATTGTTTTGTCTCAAATCTCTTTCCTGGCTTGCTGGAGCGCGCATCATATTATCCTTAAGAATATCAACTTTACCCCCTTCTTTGCTTTTAATTGCTGAAATGATTTTGTCACAACAATCTGTAGATTGGTTAAAATCTTGATCAAAACTAGTTGTCCTATTTTTGTCACTTAAATGTTTTTGTACAGTTCTCGCAAGATCGTATCCTGATTTAGTCATAACGGTCATAAGATTCTTACTAAACACGGAAGAATCGTTAGTAGTATCTTTTACGTCTTTATCTCTTGTTTTTGCAATATCAATTTCTTCTCGATTTTCTGGGTCCGCGTGGACTTCTTTAGTTTGAAACATCTTAGTATTAAGAACTTTCATTAAGCCTGAAATACTAACATTTAATTTATTTAATCCAGGAACAGGGCTTTGTTCTGATTTTGCCGCTTGGCCCCTGTTAGGCACAAAACCTTCTGCGGCATACTTTATATTTTTATCGTAAGGATCAATACCAAATTCAGATTCTACATCGGCAGCGTATTTTCTTGCCGCTCCTGAATTTTTTGGAGGGGCCACAAAATCCATACCTCCGTAATTAAATATTTTTTCTTGTGCATTAACAACTCTTTTTTCGTATCTTCCAGTCCCAGTTCTTAAATTTGCAATTCCAACTTGATCAGGAGTTACAGGCCTTTTGTAGTTTGCTAAGACAGATTCTTTTATTTCTGAGTACGCTTGGTGCAAAGATGCTTTTGCATTAAAAGACTGAGGTTTTCTTACTTTTGGTTGAAGCGGCGCAGATTTCCTTGGGGCAGAAAAACCAGATGCAGAATTAGGCTTTGGTTTTATAGCGCTTGCCTGATTTTTCTTTACTAGAGTCTCCATCATTCTCTTGTTTTCAATTTCTTGAGGGCTTAATTTTCCGTCCCCATTTTCGTCCCACTTGGGGTCATATTGAACTATACTTTCAGCTTCCTCCGTCTGTTTAGTTTTTGCCATATTTATTTCTCTAGCTGCTTCGGCAGCAGCTCTTTGAACAACATCCAAATCAAAGCTTTCTTGAACGCCTTCAAGTTTGTTTGTTTTTGTTATAATGTCAAAAGGACCAGTGCCTTCAAACCTTTGAACGCCATTCCTCCGCTCCTCTTTTAATAAAGGTACTCCATTTATATCTGTACGAATTAAATTATCGTCAGTTTCTATATTTAATCTAACTGCAGCTTTTTTCTCTTCTTCGCTTAACTCTTCAATAACGGGCCTTCTGATTATGTTATTCGAAATTTGAGCAATATCAGGATTTGCCCTAAAGCCTCGAGGATGAACTTCATCAAAAACAATATTTTGGCTGGCCTGAGGATCTCTTAATATGGCATTTTTAAAATTATTAAAGTAAACATTTCTTTTTCTTTGAAGATGTTCCAACTTTCTCTGCCTTTCTTCTTCGTTTCTAATTCTGGTTCCATCAATTTTTCTAGAAACTACAGAAATATCTGCATTTTGAACTTGCTTGATGGCTTTATCTGCTTCACTCATAGCCCTAAAAGATCCAACTCCTGGCGAAGAACTGATAAACCTTGCTAATACTTCGTCAACATTATGTTCATCTATTAAGTGGCCAGCCAGTCTAGAAATACCAGCGGCCTGTCTTTTTTGGGTGACTATTCTTCTCGCTTCAGATTCTTGTCTTTTATATATTTTTAATTCATCTCTTTCTCCTCGAGTCAATGGAGTACGGCTTTCTACTTTTCGCCTAAGATAAGGAGGCACTGCAGAACCATTTGCGACTCCATACAAATCTCTTTTATCAACAGAAGCGATATAATGATTTAACTGTTTTAATATTGAAGGAGGTACTTTTTGCTCGATATCATTTTTATATTTTCTCTTAAAACTTTCCCGAGCACTCAATGACATATTTTCATAAATTGTTCTAAACCCTGATGGACCTTCGCCGCCTTTAAAGTTATTTTTTGCGCTTTGAGAAATAGACATCATTAGTTTTTCATTAGGGTCTAATAAATTATATTTGCCCAAAACCTTAGGTTCTTCTCCTTTGACCGCTCCCAATCCCGCGTCTTGTCTAGCTCTAGCAACTTGAAAACCCCCTCCTTGCTCTGCGACAGAAGATGTATCTCTTAAATCAGATGGCCCACCTGAGCTGGTCAAAACAAATTTTGCCTCAGGATTATTAAATAAAGTCATTGCGCCTTTAGTAAATTTGCCTCCAAATTTTTCCTTCCAAATTTGTTGTAGTCTTTCAAATTTGTCTCCTGAGCGATATATATATTTAGACCCAGGGCTTGTCATTGCAAGCGTTTCATATATTTGGTCAGGGCTAATTGTTACTCCATTCGCATTTGATACAAACTCGCCATCTTCAGTCATTAATTGTTTCAGCTTCAAAGATTTAGTCATTTCTTCTGGACGAAGCCTTAAAAGCTGCTTGCCTGCATCAAGAGGATTAGCAACTGGGATATCTAAACCTTCTGGGCTTTTCATCAAAATTTTACTTTCGTCAAACTTGTTAAAAAATTCTTCGTATCCTCCGCCAAGAGCCCAGTCTGTATTTAAAATATTAGGATAATTACTTCTTTTAATTACGTCAGACATTTTTGACTCTGGATCTACAATTTGTCTATGTTCATGCTCCCTTCTAAGAGCGTTCTGATATTGAGAAAGAGCAGCTTCAATTGTTCCTGCTGGAGCATTTTGAGCTTTAGCATTTTGGTAATTTTCTTTTGCAGCATCAACTTCTCTCCATAACTGCCCCTTCTTTTGGTTAAAGTCTTGGCTATATTTTTGTATAAATTCCAAAGGATCTCTGACATCTGTAAAATTTTGTCTTTGCCCTTTTCTCTCCATAGCATTAGCGAACATACGATCCGAAGATTCTTTTCTTTCATCGTTAACTCTTTTTTCATTTGCTAAAAACCTATCTCTTTGTTCGAATAAATTAGCTTTTTTGGATTGCAACAGCTCTTGTTCAAAAATTTGTCTAGCCCTAACATTTGTATTTTCCTCTAAAAACTTTTGTCTTGCGACTTTTTCTTTTTCTTCTTCAGCTTTTCTTACTGCTTCGTTAAATATTTCAGGCTCATTAGTTTCTGATTGCGGAGTAGAGCCTAAACCAATTTGATCATCAATAAGTGAAGCTTGTGCTGCATCGATATAGTGAGCAGCCCCACGAATATTATTAAAATACTTTTCGTCATAACTTTTCCAGTTATCATCTATTCTTGCTGGAGCCCATTTAGGATTAGCTTTTGCATCAGACGAAGTAATTAAGCCTTGTTTAATTAAATAATGAGGAAGGCTAAAAGGTCTATTTTTCTTTATGCCGTCTTCCGTAAAAGAAGAGCTTAGTTGTTTTTCTAAAAATTCAGAATGCTCTTTTCTAGATAATAAAGCATTAAATTGTTCTTCTTTTTCTTTAAAAGCTTTAGTTTGTTCCTGCCCCTTCATTGCAACTAATTGAGTCTCAAGTTGCTTTCCTGATTTAATCTCATCTGGAGTAAGTTTAAGTTCTTGCATTCTTTCAAAAACTTTTCCATATTTCATTTGAGATTCTTCCTCCAGTTTGGATCCTTTATTGATAATGGCTCTATGATACGGCACAGAAGATATCAACGCTTCGGCTTCAGATTTTGCTAAAGGATATTCTTTTCTAAGATTTTCAGGCAAGTTAGATTTCTCAAGATTAGCTAATTCTTTCCACGTGCTAATTGCAGAACTTCCACCTTCATCTGAACCAGAAAAATAAGACTGAAGGCCTTCTTTTAAATTTTCACCATAAGGGGAAACTTCTTGTACGTATTTTTTTGTTAAAAAGTCCTTAACTCTCTCTTGTACAATTTCATTGCCCTTTACTGGATCTTTTGAAAAAATTTCATTGCGATCTAACACGCCATCTTCATTACCTCCGTTAATACCCTGGTCAAAAGTAAACAAATCTTGAAAAACTTCAGGAGTAATTGTGCCTGATCTAGCTCCAAACAGATTTCTCTGAAGTCTTCCATAAGGATCATTATCCATTCCAGTAACGGTAGAAGAAGTAAATCTAGAAGGATCAAAAGTTCCGCCCATAATTGATATTTCATCAGAGGTTAACCTTCCGTCTTTATTAAGGTCAAACAAGTCCCAGTCTTTTTTGACCACTTTCATAAGTGCGCCTTTGGCCCGATCTATTCCAGAGCGAACTAAGTTTCCATCAGCATCTGTTATATTAGTAAAGTCTTGTTTTCCCCTATCTCCATCTATTATTCCTTGGCCTAAACTTCCAGAAACTCTAGCGCCTCCAACTTGCGAAATTTGATCTTTTCCAACGAGCTTAGATTGAGTTTTAGCATTCTCCATTAATAATTTATTAAATTCTGCAGGCCTTGATCCAACATCTTTACTTTTCCACCAATCCATTGATAATCCTGCAAGCTGCAACTGTTTATTTAAGAAATCTTTTTCGTTTTTAATTTCCTGATAAGGAATTGCTCCAACAGCCAAATCTGGCTCTAAGAGAAACCCAGCCTCTTTTCTTCCAGCAGCTTGCATTGTAGCTGTATATTTCATCATGTTAGGCAAGCCTCGAACTACTTGCCAGTCTTGGAAAGCCTGTTTTTTACTAACTAGTAAATCATCAAACGAAGAGCCTTTAGCTTTCCCAGAAGCAATAACTCCATCAAGTGTATCAGATTTTTCTTTATAGCCTCCAAGAGCACTTAGGGCGACTTGCATAGATGGGTGATCCATTGAAGCCATCTTTCTTTCTTCTTCTAAGCTAACCGAAGAACGTAAAAGTTTATGATTTAGTATATCTGCAGCTTTAGACCTTTCAAACTTTTGCATTGCGCTTTTTATTCCAGCGTCCATCTGAGCAATTTTATTTGCTCTTGTTTGTGGGTCTGCATTTGTTTTATCTAAATTGATCATTTCTTTTGCTTTTTCTGACTGCCAATTTTTAAGCTCTGCCTCAAGCATTTTAGTCTTATTGCTCATTTTTAAATTTCCGACAGTTCCTAGATGAAAATCTCCGCGTTGTGAGGCCCAATCTTCAATCTGGTTTTTTAATCCTACTTCTCTATTAATATCTTTAGAAAATAGATTGCTTCCGAATTGGAGACTTTTTTCGCTTTTAAGTCTTTTGCGTCGAGCATCCATGAAAGCATCGCCACCAGAAACATCTGCATTACTTAAAGTTCCGTCAGCAAGTTTGCCCTGTCGACGTTGTTTTGCAAGCCTTCTATTCTTAAGGACATTTGCAGCGATAGCTTTTTCTCTAGCCATCCAGCTATTCTTTTGTGCAATTGCTGGATTATTTTCGAAATGAGTTTGGAGCCGAACAATTTTACTATCAAGAGAAGCAGACTTATCAATGTTTAATTTAGATGAGAGTCTTTCGATTCTATCTCTAAATTGGTTTTCTGTAGCATTCTTGTTTTGTATTGCCTGGCTAATATTCTGAGGGGCTTTTATAAAATTAGATAAATTATTTTTCTTTAGTTTTGCCTCATTTAAACTTTTTTCAATCTTAGACCGCTTTTCAATTAATTTATTTTTCTCTTCTTGATTAACTCCAGAATTAATTTTTTTATTTATAACAGAAATCTCAGCTTGTCTTTCTGATATTTTTCTTTTAGTTTCTGAATATTGTTTTTGCTTTTCCTCCATCGCTCCAGAAAATTTGCTCACATAAGATTGAATATTTTCTTGAGAAAGCTTACCTAAATCAAAAGTCTGACCCTCGGACACTCCAAAAGAAGAATCTAAATTTTGTAATTGAGTATAGTCATTTAATCCACCTCTTAGAAAGCTGCCCTGCTGACTTATGATCGCATTGTTTGCATCTAAATGAGCGTTTCTATCAAATATTGCTTTTTGAAATTCTCCATATAACACATCATCACTTTGGAGGTCAGTAAAAGCCTGAGTATATTCATTAACTTTAGATTTATCTCTATAATATTTAGTGTTATTTAAATCTTCTCCCCTTTGTAGCAGAGCAGACATTGCAGTTAACATAATTCTCTGCTCCTCAGGAATTGCTTCGTCAAACTCTTTATATGTTTTAAATTTGGTTAGTTCTTTGGCTAGGGGTCGGTCATAACCAACGTCTTTGTATATATCGCTATCTGACATCCCAGCAGTATTTTTCGGATCATACCCTTCCTTATTGACTGCGTCTTCATAACCGCTTTTCATTAAGTCCAACATATACCTGTCATATAATTTCTCAAAGCTTCTAGGATCTTCGGGGTCAGCGGCCCTAGGGAAACTAATTAATCCAAATTTATCATGTTCCATCATAATTGACTTGGAATCATCGTTATACTGAACGTTCCATCCATCCTTTTGTTTACCAAGCATCCATTCGTTAATTTTTGGCTCTTCTTGTTTTCCTGGTTTAGATTTAATTCCCATAACACCCAAGATTTTGTCTACAGCATGAATTGGCTTAGAGTATAAACTATTATTAGATTGGAAATATCTAAACGCATCTTTCATCTGTAATTCCATGTCCGCCTCTTTCATCATCTTATTTCCTTCCATGGTATTAATACCCATGATTTGAGAAACTTCATAAGGGTAAGTAATCTTACCATAATCCAAACTGCCTCTTTTTAATGCGGTTTTCCATTCATTATAGTCAGTAATCTTTTTGCCATCAGAGTAGAATAATTTATTCCTTCTATCTTTTAATTTGCTAGAAGCATCGTCTCCCTTGGCATTAAATTTAACTTTTTCTGCCTCAAACCTTAGGTCAGACATTCTTCCAATCTCTACGGCCTCTTGAACAGAATCAGCAGATGCGAAATCTGTGCTTGAGCGCATGAATCCTTGGCGAGCATTAAATTTATTTATACGCTCAAGCCCCTTCAAGTAACTTTTAGATTTTTCAAATCTTAGCCCAAGAGCTGCTTCTTCATTTGGCATGGTAGTTTCCGTCTGACCAGTTTCAGGATTTATTGCATCAATTTTTAAATCTGCAGATTTCATTTGATTAATAATTTCTTTTTGAGTCCTTCCTTCGCTAGCCATTTTACGCATAGAACCAATATCTAAAAATAAGTCTGGAGAATAAAGCGAAGTTGTATCTGCTAAAATTTTACTTACAGCATCTGCAGTATAATTATGTTTAAAAACTGGCTCGTCTTCACTAAACCAATTATCATTTTCTTCCCCTTCTTGCCTGAGCGTTCTATTTTCTTGTATTCTTTTGTCCATTTGTTGAGCAAGCAGAAAAGCTTCTTTAATTATTTGAGACTTTTCAGTTATTAATCTTTGATTTCTTTCGTTTTCTGCACGGTCATAAAATGTAGTAAATGGTTCTTCGGTAACAAAATCTCTACCCATTTTTTTCCTGGAAGCAGCTTGAGACATTACTACAGTATCTAAAAGTTTTCGAATTTCGTCTGACTTAGATCTTGCAAGTTCGATAATCTTTGCTTGCTTTTCTTTAAGTTCGGTAGGATTCATATTCCATTTTCCGCTATTAATCGCGTCAGGACTCATATTTACATATTTTCCAATTGCAACTCGTCCGCCATAAGCAGAAGCTCCTAATAATCCACCTACTAAAGAACCTAAAGGTCCTCCAACAAATGTGCCAGCCGCAGCTCCTCCAAGAGTATAACTTGCAAGACCAAGCGCGTCCCCTTCTAAACCAGAATGGCTATCTCTAAAATATTCTCCAGAAGCAATTCCTCCCTCAACCATCAAGCCAGGCAACAAGCTGCCCTTTGCTCCTATTCTAAGGGCTGCACCCATAGTTGCTCGACCTGTTTGTTTAGTTCCTATCTTGGCTGCAGTAGTCATTAACGCAGTTTCTCCAAGTAAACCTGCGCTAGCACCAGCAAGAGTTGTTCCAGAATAATCTTGAAGAATAGTATCTTCAAACATCTCTATTTCATTTTGCGAGAAACCTTCGTTGTACGACCTTAAAAACGCCCTTCCTTGTGAGGTCTTAGATAGGTTAACTGGTTTATGATCAAGCCCCTTAGATTTTGCAAAATTTAAAGCTTTTTCATAGCTATCAAAAATTGCTGGCTTAGCTATTCCAGTTTGATCTACGACTGCTTGCTCCATAAGTTGAGAGTGTTCTGCAAAATCTAGAGTAGTTGGATCTCGTTCTCCAGTATAGTCTCTAGATTTTCTTCTTTGTATTTTAGCTTCTATATTAGCTCTAGCTTTTTCATTAGCAGCTTTATCCCCCTCTTGCTTAGATTTTCCCATCATCCTATTTCTTTCAAGATTTAAAGCGTTTTGTTGCTGTTGATATGTATTGCCCTGAAAAGTAAGAAAATCACTTCCTCCTTTGGTTGCAGGAACAACCCATTTTTCATACATTCCTAGTTTTGCCGCGAGTAAATCAGTTGTAGCCATTCCAGACTCAGTTTGAAAACCAGCAATGGCCCCAATATTTATACCCAAACTTGTAGGCATTCCAAGTCTTCCCATTCCAAGGTTTGAAGCATGGTCAATTAATCTTTGCGAGCGAGCAATATTTTCAGCCATTGCCTGTTTCTGAACTTCTTTAATTCTTAATAGAGCTTCTTCCTTAGTCAGCAGAGGCCTTCCTCCCTGATCTAAATTAACTACCCTACTACGCAAAGCTTGTTTTTGCTCGTTTGCTATAGTTTGAGCATTAATTGTTGAATCTGCATCTACAGAATTTTTAGTAGCCTGTATCGAGCGTTCATCAATCATTTTATCCTGCTCGTTCAAGAAAGTCTCAAGTTCTGTTTCTTTAAAAGTTTGAATTGATCCATCTTCATTCTGAAAATCAAAAACTCTTGTTTGCATTCTTAATTCTTCAGCAGCAGCGTCAACATCAAAAACAGTAACTTCTTTATCTCCCATCAACGATGGTCTTGCAATTTTAGTTTTCTTACTAAACTCCTCAGGAACATTCAGTTCTGTTCCCTTCGCTCCCTGCTGAGCCATCTTTCTTTTGAATTCATTTGTAGAAAATATACTTTGAACTGGGGTAGTCGGAGTACCTGTTTTTATTTCTGTAGCTATATTAGATATTTGCTTCATAACTCCAGCGCCTTCTTCTTTTCCAAGTCCAGCAATCTCTTTAAAATAAGAAGGAATTATAGATCTTTTTCCATCTTTTCCCTTTACGAATGGGATCGTTTGACTAAGACTAGTTCCTCTTGAAGTAAAAGCTCCACCATTTGCACCTTTAAGATTGTGCTCAATTTTGGCAAGCTCTCCTACATCAGAAAATGAAACTTTTGGAGCGAGTTTTTTATCGTAATAACTACTGATTGTTTTGCCTTTTGAGTCTTTCACTCTGACTTTGCCAGTCATTTTATCCATTAGGTTTTGCTCAAACTCTGTGATTTTTGCATCTGGCAAATTATAAAGCTCGGTTTTTCCTATTGCATTTGTTAATGTAGGATCATCTTCAGACCTATATTTAAATAATTCTCCTCCAGACTTGACTCTTAATTCGTGTTCGAGTTTTCGGTTAACATTTGACCGATTATTAATCTCCTTAATATCTTCCGTCGGTCCGTCTGGATGTTTTTGTTTTTTTGCATTCCTAAAAGCTGCAATTTTTTCTCTCAAACCTCCGTAAGCTTCTTTAGTTAAATCTTTTATTCCTTGTCCTGTTGGAATAATTCCAAAACCTTTTGACCAAACATTTTCAGCAAGAGAACGGGTAGATCTATAAGCCCCAGTATTTTTAGCATACTCTACAAAGGCTTTATATTTATCTGCCATGTCTTGTAATACGCCAGCGGATTTTGCTCGGGCAGGATCTTTCATGTGTCCTTTTTTAGTCTCTTGCCATTGACTGTCAGTCTTTTCAATTTCTCCTTCTAACTGCTGAACATCTTCAGTACCCATGACTTCACTAACCTCTCTAACCTGAGCTTCTGCAAGTTGATTGTCTTGCCGAATCGCTTGGGCTTGTTCGACCAAAGGAGCTCTTTCAACGTCTTCCACCATTGCGCCAGCTCGTTCGAGGGCAGCTTCAGAATCTTGCTTACTTGCTAATTCTTCCCCAAGTTCTTTAGAAGCTGCAGTTGTTTTTGCCGAAGCAAGATTTTTAACCATTTTTCTTGCAGCCCGAACTTGTTCTGGGTCAAAATCAGAACCCCTATTTAAAGAGGCTTGAAAGTCATCCATTTGAATAAGGTCAGCGAGTCTAGTGATTTGTTCTGGAGTTGCTCCACTTCCCAATTTTACCAAATTGCTAAATTCTGTTTGCTTAGCTAATAGTTTTTCTTGTAAATCTTGTTGATGTAAAGCAAGTAAATCTCTATGACTTTCTGCCGTAGTTTTGGAATCTAAAGACTCAGAAAGAACTGCAACTCTTTGCTCGGTAGATTTTTGATCAATATCTCCTCCTATAGAATCCATTACGTTTTGCACCTCTGCAATTTCTTCTGGACTCATTCTAACTTTATCAAGTTTAATGCCATCCTCTCCAATATCTGAAGCATTAATGGGCACCCTACCTGCCTCAAGCTCAGTTGCGGCGACTTTTAAAGTCGAAGGGCTAACAATTCCATCTCCTCTAGAAGCTGCTAGCGAAGCAAGCTTTTCTTCGTTTTCAATTAATCTTGCAGCGTTTACTTGAGTAGCAAGGGAAGAACCCTTTAGGTTATTGAGCACAGCTTGTCTATTTTTTGGAACCATAGGAACTGTTTTACCTCTTATAGCTGTTTGAGAAAATATTTTACCTTCTTGAATGTGTTGAAAAATTTTGTCTATACCGCCCTTTTTTAATCTAGAAATTTCTTTTCCATCTAATCTATTGCCAGCAGGATCCATTAGATCCATGAAATTAATAATTCGATCAACATTAATTCTACCAGTTCCTCCTTCAGCTTTAAATTGGCTCAGGAGTTCCTCTCCCATTCCCATTCCAACATATTTGTCCATTTTTATAAGATTTTCTCTTGTAGTATCCCCTAATCCAAGGCCTTCACCTTTGGCATCTAAATCCATGACTCTGAGCCTTCGATCAACTAAAGATTCAGTAAGTTGACGATTAAATTGATGGTCTTCTCCAAAAATAACTTCTGCCAAGGCCTGCCTTAACTTAATAGGGTTGCCATCCATATCAAAAGCTTTAGGTCCTAGTTTTTTGGCCATAGCTTCATTTGTTACGTCTAGCTTAGAGACCCCTTCTGCTCCACCTCCCGTTCTTACTGTTAAACCGCTATCACGAATTAAATTTTTAAACTCATTATCAATCAATTTATCTTTTTTGTCCATAAAGCCAGGCTTTAAGGTGTTAAGATGTTCGTTTCGATTTCGGGTTAATATTTTTAAATCTTCCTGAAGAGCCCCTCTATTTTCGGACGGAAGTTTTGGATTGTCAATTAAGGTTTCCAATCTTCTTTTTTCGCTTAAAAACTTTTGATCTAATTCTGTTTTATCGAAATCAGAGCTGAGTCTAAGACGCCTTCTTAGTGAATCTTCCGCATTGGTTCTAATCTCTCTTAGTACCATTTCTTTCTTTATTAAATCTGCTCTCTTATTTATTGATGCGTTAGTTTTAACTTTATCTAAAGCTGTCTCAGTTTTAATGGGTGTGCTTTTTGTTTTAGCGTTCTTCTCATCAATCTTATTAAAAATTCTTTGAAGATGCTCCTGATCTCCAGGCATTGTCATAGTTGCATCGTCCACAAACCCCTGATTATTGATTAAAGATTCAACTTGTCTTTCTGAGTCTGCGGCCGTAGATGCGCTACTAATTTGAAGTTGTTTTTGAGAAAATCTTTCGGTTCTAGATTTGTTATCTATTTCTATATTTTCTAGCAATAAAGCGTTATCAACATCGTTTGTACGGATAGAGCCAACTAAATCAGAATTTTTATTTGCCCAGTCTTGAATAATTTTAACTTCTTCTGGCCCAATATTAGCGCCAGTTTTAATTTTATTTCCAATTTCGGTAATTCTTGCTTGCTCAATAACATCTGCTTGACTTGCAGAAGAAACAAGTTCCATATTATTCGCTGGAGCGACTTGTAGGCTTGCTTGCCTGGACTGAATATCTACAACTTCTTTTGCCCGAATAGCTCTACCTTGGCCGTCGTAGATTATTGGTTCGTTTTTGACTTCTACGGGATGTAAAGTTCCTGCGCTATCAACCTTTGCAACGGTCCTTCCACTTGAATCTAGTATTTCATATGATCCAAGCACACTTGGAGACTTTTGAAAACTAACTGATCCGAATTTTTCTTGAAGTCTTGTTTTTACAGACCTAATTCGATCCATCAGTGTTGGGTCTGGCGTTTGCGCTCTTAATGAAGATATCTCGGTAATGCTCTTTGGGGTTTCGCCAGAAATATTAATTAAATTATCTCTTGCGGCGGCCTCTAAATTTATAATCGCAGGTTGCCCATCGACACCTCCTTTTTGTTGAAGATCAAAAAGCGAACTTTTCTTTCTTTCTGCAGGAGTCCCTCTTAATATTGGACCATCGCTTTCTTTTGCAAAATCTGCCGATGCAATTTCTGGATCTTTTCTTCTTTCTCTTTCTGCTACGATTCTTAACCTTTCAAGAGTAGACATCTCTCCAGTAGTTTTTTGTTTTCTTAAAGGAGAATCTTCAGGAAGGGTTAAGTCCTGAAGTTGTTGGCTGCGAACTATTTTATTTTGTCTTTCAATTTCTTCTATTTCTGAGCCTTCATATCTACCAACAAATTTTAAAGCGCTCCCTTTGATCTTGTCCCAGCTACTTAATTCTCTAAGCTCTGGATTTTTATAAGATAATACTTCCTGCACTTCTGAATCCCTCCCGATTGCAACGCTTGCTCTTGTTCTTCCCAAGCCTTCGTCTATAGCCTTATTTTGTTGGGCTTCGGCTTTTTTGCGTTCTTGGAATTTTTGTGCTCTTGCTCTTTCAGTGGCAGTTTGATTTGCTTTTGTTTGTAAAGCCTTAGCTCTTCTTTCTTGCTCTATTCTTCTTTGTCGCTTGAGCTGTTTAGCCCTAATAGATCTTTGAATTTTATCTGTGAGCGAACGTTCTCTTTCAAGCCAGTTTTGCGTTCTTCCTGCAAGTCTTGATGTGCCACTGTCTTGTCCAGTTATCTCAACCTCACTAGCTTTTTGAGATACTCTATTAGATAATTCTTCCTTAAATTCTTCGCTAGTTTCTAATGGAGAAAATCCTGGAGAAGATTCTTTCATTTTGTAGATTTCATCTTCTTCTATTTGTTGTAGCCTTAACTCTTCTTTTTCTTTTGACATTCCCTGTTTTTGCTCAACGCTCCGACCATCAAGAATTCTCATTGTTTGAAGTTTATTTTTCATCCATGTCGAAGCTTTTCTTACAAAGCTACCTTCAGCAGAATCGACAATTTCTCTTCCAGCTTTTTTCAATTCGTGTTCTGCCTCGGCAGCACTAGAAGCTTCTATAGAGGAAGGTCCATACGACTCAATACCCTTAAAACCTGTACGCTGAGCAGTAGTTAATTTACCAGGAGCAGGTCCTTGAGGACCCTCAGGATAATATGTAGCTTTAGTTTTGGCGGCGCTAGACCTTTGATTTTTCCTAGTTCTTTCCACTGCTCTTTGAGAAGCTTTAGCAGCTTTTCTCCGATCAATTTGTCGGTCTGCCTCTGCCTCTTGTGCAGTTACTGACACTCTAATTTCTTCTTGTTGCGGAACTGAATAGAATTTATCAATATTTGGATCAGTTAAATCAACCTGGGCAGCTCTTATTTCTCCTTTTCTTAAACCTGATTTAATAGCATCTGGCTTTGTGCTTTTTGGCACAAGCTCTCCAAATTCTTTTCCGTCTGCAGCGGCATATTCAAGTACCATAGGTTTAAAAAACTGAGGCTCTCCAATTTCTGGATCTAAAAATTTAGCAGTATCAAAATTAAAATCATCAATACTTAACTGCTTAAATAAATCTAGATTTTCCTTGTTTTTCATCTTAGTTACAAACGCTTGTTGAGTTCTACTTAGCCCTCCTTGCGAATTAGGACTCATATCATTAATTTCTTTTAATAACTTAGCTCCTTTAGCATTCCAACCCGCTAATTGCGATTTTGTAATATTTTCTGGGGCTTCGTCCCAAATATCTAATTGTTGAACAAGAGATCTGGCGCTAGCTATTAACGAAGAAGCTTGATTTTCGCCTTTAGCAAAATTAGGAACATAAGGTGTATTTTGCGAAACACCTCTTACAAATTTTGTTTTATCTTCAATATCTTGCTCAATCATCCCCCCTGTTGCAAAAGAGCCTTCTTCGGGCCCTGTGTCATGTATTGTTCTAATTTTATTTATGTAGTTTTTAGGTCCCACTCCACCTTCATCAAGAGTGTTTGTAACAACTGGTCCACTATAATTTGGAAAATTTTGAGAAGAGGAATCTGGAATTGTTAATTGAATTTTGCTCAAAGGATTTACTTCTCCTCGGCTTTCTAAAACATCCATTTCCCTAAATAAAGATTGAGTTGCCCCAGGATAAAAACTAGCAACTCTTAAAGCCGCACCGCCAGAAAATGTTTTACCTTTAAATTTTTCCTGATCTTTAAAAGTATTTTTTTCTTCAAATGTTTTAACAGAATTTAATCCTTTTGTTTCGGATATCTTTTTTTTGTTTTCTTTTTGATTTATTATACTCTGAATAGAACGCGTATTATCAAAACTACTTCCCTGTATTCTGTGCGTGGCTTTTATTACAGGAGAACCTAAAGAGCTTACGCCATGAATAATGTCTTCTTTTTTAATTTTTCCTGAATCTTGAGGCAGATGAAAATCAGGATCAAAGAATGGACGGTCTGCGAAATTAGGAACATAAGGAACTCTGTCAACTTTATATAGTTGAGGGTAACGATCTTTTTCTCTCTGAACTCTAATAAATTCTTCTCGAGGGAGGTCAAATACTTGAAGATGTGTTCGATCTTCTTCGCGCATGTCTCCTCTTTCAATCATTTCGGTTTCTAATTTTCGAATACCTTCGCTTTGCTCTCTTCGCATCTTAAAATACTCTGCTTCAGAAATATCATATTCTTTAGAAGAGCTTCCCCGAACAGATTCTTTCTTTATATCAGGTTGGTCAACTGCGTATAATTTAGGCTGTCGAGCTTTTTCTCTCTGCATTCGAATGAATTCTTCTCTAGACATTTGATTTGCTTCGATGTCAAGCCTGTCTTCCTCTCTCATTTCTCCCCTTTGAATCATTTCCGTTTCCCATCGACGAATACCCTCGTTTTGCCTGCGGCGCATTTCTTGGTATTCTTCTGAAGAAATATCATATTCTTTTTCTTGCGAACCCATGATCTTGTTTCTTTCAATAGCTTGTTGCATGTATTCTTCAGAAAGGCTAAGCTTATCGCTCTTTTGGTCCCGAAAACTTGAAGAATCTTTACGAAAACGGCTCATTGGTTTGTTTATCTCAATAGCTTGTTGCATATATTCTTCAGAGAGATCACGCTTACTGCGTAATTTTTCCTGAGTCTCATAAGCAGCATCAACTTTTCTCATTATTTGATCAGAGACGTTCAGCGCATTGCTTTGATTATTAATCCTATCTATAACCGAACTGCTGTCATTGTATTTTTTTGCTCTTGCCTTCGCTTCAATTTTCTTTTGAGACCAAGATTGTTCCACTCTAAATAATTGCGGCTGCCGAGCCTTTTCTCTCTGAATTCGAACGAATTCCTCTCTGGACATTTTATTTGCTTCGATATCGTACCTGTCTGCCTCGCTCATTTCTCCCCTTTGAATCATTTCTGTTTCCCATCGACGGATACCCTCGTTTTGTTTTTGTCGCATTTCTTGATATTCGCTTTCAGAAATATTATATTCTTCAGCTTTTCTTTGGCTTTCTATTTCTTCTCTTGACCTTCCTATCATAGGACTTAATAAAAGCTCTGATTTTTTTTGTAAATTATTACCCTCCTCAACCTTCTCTTTTTTGATGTCAGTTATTCTGTTTTGCTGTCTTTCAATTTTTTTTGCTTCAATTTCTTTGTGAAGATTTTCTCTTAGCGTTCTTTCATTATTAATTAAATTTTGAGCTCTTAATTTAGCATTCTCGCTCGTAGCTTCACTTTGTTCCCGAGTCCTAAGTCCAACCTTGTGCATATTTAAAGACCTTGTAATGTAATTGCTTTCTGTTACAGACCCATCATCAACTCTGTTTGTAATAACAGGGTTTATAGGATTTAAAGAATCAAATTTAGAAGGTTCGCTTTCTGGGACAGTTAACTGTAATTGGCTTATGGGATTTAAGACTCCTCTATTTTTTAATATTTCTAGCTCTTGGTCGGCTCGCTCTTTTACAGAAGGATAATAGTCTGCAACCCTTAATGCGGCACCAGCAGTATAAGTCTGACCCTGGCTTAATTGACCTCTTGCAGTTTTCCAACTGCTTTTTTGATTAACTATTGAGTAGTTATTAGCAATTTGAGAATTGCTAGAAGTATCGCTGCTTCTATTAACTGAAGCTAAGGCTTGGGTGCTAGACGCAGATTGGTCAATCATTCCCGTGATTCCAAAATCAGAATCTGCAGGACTTAAATCATGAACATTTTCAATTTTATTTAAATAACTTCTAGGGCTGACAGATCCTTCATCTACAGTATTTGTGACAACTGCTCCGCCATATTGAAAATTAGATAAAGAATTAGAATTCGCGGGAATAGTGAGTTGTACCTTGCCCAATGCGTTAGTAATACCTTTTGTTTCTAAAGCTTCAACCTCTCTGTAAATTGCATCAATAGCCCCTGGATAATAATTTCCAACCATTAAAGCCTTGCCGCCAGTAAAAGTTTTTCCAGCAAAACGTTCAAATCCTCTCGCGGCTAAAGTTTCTTCTTGTTCTGTGGATTCTTTTAATCCTCTTATAGGGCTTTTTTTTGGATCTTTCTTGGGTGTGCTTCTCGCAAAATTAGGAACGTATGGTTGTCTTTCTGGCTGAGGAGGCGCCGCAACATCTGCATTAGCTTGTATAGTTGTATTGCCCCCAACATTCATTTTTGTTGACCCTTCGATTTTGACGCTTGCACCAGGAACAGCAATATCTTGAATTTTTTGCCTGCGCTCTTCCTGAGATTTAGTAGCTTTTTCCCTTTGATCAACCTTTTCTGCGTCTTTAACTTTAATATTTTGTATTGCTTTTACTATATCTGAGGCAGAAATTCCCTGTGCATCGTTTATTTTTGCAGCCATAATCCTAGTATTTTCTTCAATGCTTGATAAGTACTTTATTTCAATCCCATCATCAGCCAGCGAGTCTGCTATAGCAGTTAAAGAACTAAGATCTAAATTATCTAAGTCTATACCAAGCTCGTTTAAATCAACCCCTAATGTATCTGCAGTAGATTGAACGGTTTTTCTTTGTAAATCTTTTGTATCTTGTGGAGTCGCAGACAAAGCAGCTTCTTGGGCCTTTAATCTGTCAACCATATAGTTTACTATTTTTTCTTGTCCTTTATTTAAATCTCCTTGTGCAAGAGCTTTTTCCATTGCATTAATCATTGACTGCATATTAATATTCGCATCGGCTTTAGCATCAAATCCTACATCAGTTTCTACGCCTAATCCAAGTAATACTCTCTGTACGTTCCCTATGGCATTTTGAGTGGCATTTTCTCTTTTCATTTGGGTAAGCTCTTCGTTTTTCCCAAACATCGGCTCTAACAAACTAATAATATCCATAGAGGATCGAGTTTGTATATCTTTATCAAGTTGAGTTTCTGCTTCTACACCTTGAGCCCAAGCAAACCTTGAAAAGACATCTCCATCTCTTTCCATGTCTATCTGAGTATTTTCTAAAGTTGCCCGTTCTTTCATAGTTTGCTGCCTAGCAGCAATTTCATTACTTTGTTTTAATAAAGCAATTTGCGTGGATGCTCTATCGTTTAGTTGTTTAACTGAATCTAATAACTCTTGTTGTTCTTGAGTTCTTTCTCCGATTTCTAATTGAGATATTGCAGTTACAATTTCATTAGCCATAAACCTAGGATCTCTATCCTCAAATACGCTTGAAGAATCTGCCATTTTAGATAAAATAGATCCTAACTTTCCAGAAAATACAGAGCCATCTTCTCCCTCAACGTCTTCAAGTTTTGAATCTTTTATTAATTGATTAACAAATTTAGATACTTCAAATTCAGTACCCGCAGCAGTCTCGGCTTCTATTCTGGTGACTTGAAATTCTTCACTTGCTTTAGTCGCTTCTTGAGGGGAAATCATATTCATGCCAGTCATTATACTCAACTCAGAATTAAACTGCTTTTCTGCAAGGTCAAACGCTTTACTAATATTAGAATTTAATTCGGAAATACTTCTACTAATTGCTGTAGACAAACTAACAATAGTACTTTTTAAGTTTCCTAAAGCTTGAGAAGTTTTTCCTACTGCCTTTCCTGCGGCCAAAGATTCTTTTCTTAATTTTAATTGCTCGCTAATACCTAGAGTAAAATCTATCATCCCATCTTCAGGAATATTATCTACAAGTTGATCAAATAATATTCTAGTTTCTTCATCTAATGTTTGAGAAAATTCTTTAATTGTTGATTTAATATCATCTGGGGAAAATTTCTCAAAATCAATTTTTGCAATTTTGTTGGACAGATTGGACACTTGATCTTCTGCCAATTCTAAGCCCGCAATAGAATCTTTTCCAAGTTGGCGCAAATCATTTCCAGCCCCTTCTTTTAAATCTCCTTTGGCTCCCCCTAAAAACTCTGGTAATTCTGTGGGGCCAAAACCAAAAGGCAATAAGCCTTCTCTATTTTCATTTACTGCCTGAGCTTTAATTGTTAACTTTCCTAAATTATTTAACTTCAAAGCCGATTCAGAAAATTTATTCAAGGCTGTAGTCATTTTTTCTACATCCCCATTTGCACTAATTAAAGATTGTCTAAGGCCATCAATAGCCTGGTCTCCCGATGGAAACCTTTCTATTTCTTTTTGCAGGGCTTGAATTGCTTTGGTAATATTCTCAGGGTTCCCTCCTTCAATTGCAGAATTCAATTTTGACTGAGCAGATACCACTTGAGTAGCGCTTTCGATAGCTTTTCCGTTCATTTGAATATTTTCTTGCAATTGTTCCCCTTGTATTTTAAGACTTTTTGAATATTGATCGAGTAAGCCATTTAGTGCGCCAACCGTGCCCGCTAAAGCAACCCACCTTTTCTTATCCGTAATCATAGCTGTAATTCCAGCTATTGATAGGGCATCACTTGCCGCATCTGCCGCATAGCCACCAGCAGTTCCTGTTTGTCCTTCAATGCCTCCAAACATCATCTGCCCCATAAATATTGTGTTCATCATACCTCCTCCAAACATACCCCCTCCACCACCAGTATTCGTAACTGCTGGAATAGCCGCATCAGTTCCTTTGCTGCCTCCACGCTTGAATATTTTTGGCACTAATTTACCTAAACCTCCGACAAAATTAGGAACAGATTCAGGAGTATATCCTGCAGCCAATCCATGCTTAGTAGGATTAATTCCTTGCGAAATGGCTCTAGATATTCCTTGATTCAGGCCCCGAGGTTCATCAATCGTATTATATACTCCAATTCCAGCAGGATTACTTTCATTTTTCAAACGATTGCTTTGTCCAACTCTAATTTTGTGCATGGGTATACCAGCTTGATTTTCTCTTTTAATTGCAGAACCTAGAGCATCATTTCCAGAATAAGAAGAAGCATTAATTGAAAAATTAGGTATATAACCTTGAGATAACCTTTCGAGAGACAAACTTTGACCCTGAGAGTAAATAGAATTTAACAATTCTTTATTTGCGTCATACCGAGCTTGAATACTTTTTACTTGAGAATTAAATTTTCTAGAATCTCTATATTTTTGCGTTGCATTTTTTTCGTTAAACATAAACTCTTCTTTTAACCGATTGATTGTAGATGTATCCACAGAAGATTCCTTCGAAACCATGCCTTGCGAATAAGTTTGAGAGTCCATTGAGGCATCTTTTGAAACCATGCCTTGCGAATAAGTTTGAGAGTCCATTGAGGCATCTTTTGAAACCATGCCTTGCGAATAAGTCTTA
>Ga0181568_10000494_pt1 | contig 35303 bp, 51 predicted proteins | sample 101ome_20_FD_133758 | JGI IMG/M metagenome (GOLD analysis project Ga0181568, IMG submission 133758) | Coastal salt marsh microbial communities from the Groves Creek Marsh, Skidaway Island, Georgia - 101404AT metaG (megahit assembly) | ecosystem: Environmental > Aquatic > Marine > Intertidal...
CCCGTAAAGTCGGGTACCTAAAGGTAAAATAATTGCAAAGTACTATGTATTGGCGGCACTTGGTGCCGCCTTTGCAGCCGCAGTTGATTCGTATGTAGTGTTAGCACTAACACTTGCTATTACACTACTGTTATATCAAACAGAGGTAAAGAAATGACACCGGAAAAAATTGTAGCAGGTAATAGTTATACTTGTACATTCACAGTAAAAAACATTCCACTAGATGAATGGGGTCGCCCAGGTGGTATGATGAGCCTGGCAGATTTGCCAGTTAAAAGATACGGTGATTACACCAGCACAGGTGATATTGTTGCTCGTGACCTATCTACAAAACTTCTTGAGGTTATGGATCATAAAAGTGATGGCAAACCCAAAAAGTATGTTGTAGCATTTGAGGACGTAACTGATGTCAACGTATGTAATTGAACCCACTCAAAAGAAGAGTGTTGTTGAAACCGCTTATTGGAGCAACAGTGAAACTGGTGAGCGGTTGGAAATTGAGACTGGTTGGCGTTGGGGTACATTTATCGTTAATGGCCTTGAAGAAGATGAAGTTGCGCCAGATGATGAAGATGTCGTAAAGAACGAACACGGCTTTGAAGTATATGCTTATACTAACGCAGAGTTAGACAACACATTTGACGGTTGTTGGGAATATATGACACTGTATGACAAAGACCGCAACGTCTGTAGCGACAGTGACGATGAAGATAATCCACTAGCAGCTCGCCTAAAAGAACTTGAAGAAGGCTGGTATGAGGATAGTTATTCTTATCTAGAAGAAAGTGGCTGGTATGATGACGATTCAGAAACCTGGATCTACGGCCCACTTGATGTTAAGGTTGAAGATTAAGTGTACGATAGTAATATAGAAATTGCTTTTGTAATTGATGTGCTTGACAAAGAGATTGAGTTTGCTACAAGTTGTTTACAACCTCATGATACAGGACACATCAATACAGCAATTAGTTGGATGACACATCGTAAGAACGAATTAGAAAAAGAATATTCTCTCCTTAGCTCAGCAGGATAGAGCAACGGCCTTCTAAGCCGTGGGTCGGGGGTTCGAATCCTCCAGGAGAGGCCAATTAGGCGAGCGTGGCGGAATAGGTAGACGCAACGGACTTAAAATCCGTTATCATTATTGGTGTGTGGGTTCGAGTCCCTCCGCTCGCACCAAAAACTGGATTCTGTTCTCCAGGATAAACAAGTGAACAGATGGTGCCACCTGGGTAGCAGTGTCTCAGTGCTATATCTGAGAGTCGGGGCGGAACAACAGGGTGTATCCTGCCGCAAGGTAGTTGGCGAGGTTGGTGGCGACTACCACTTTTTATTAACGAGGAGAACATTATGATTTTAGGAGTAGCATTAATCGCAGGATTGTTTTTTAATGACAATGCTGTGTTTTTTCAAACAGTAGAACAAAACCGTAAAGACGGAATGGAGTGGCATTACATTGGTAAAACTACTCCAGATGGATCACCGGCTATTACGGCTAAAAATGAAGCAACAGGCGAGGAATTTATTTACTTCAAGATGAAGCAACCACAGGAGTAGAAATGTTGCGAGGCGCATTAAGATTTGAGGCAGATGGCCTCAAAGCAATAGTTAACAATGATGAAGTGTGTTATTTTGTTGACTTTTATGAGAACGATGTTAAAATCGGTAGAATAAACTATTACGGCAAAGATGGGTCGTATGCTGAAAGTGCCGCAGAGAATTATATTTACGGCGTTTTTAAAAAGGAAGATGTGCTAAAGCACGTTGAACAGTTAGAGTTAAAACTCTAAAGTACTGGAGAGTTGGCCGAGTGGCTGAAGGCGGCACCCTGCTAAGGTGTTATACGGGCAACCGTATCGAGGGTTCGAATCCCTCACTCTCCGCCATACTAGGGAGAAAGTGATGGGACATAGTGTTGATGATGTATACCGCCTAGTGTCTGTAATGTATGATAAAGCGATTGAGTTACATCGTATGCGTTACAGCTCAGAAGTGGGAGGCAAGTATAGTGAACAAGAGGTACAATTCCTCATTGATGACTTACGAAGCCTAGCACGTCAGCTCGCTAATGACCGGAACATAGATCACAAACTCCCATAAAGGCAAGGGTCACAGCAAGACTCAGGATTAGCGGCGATGGATGGGGCCAGTTACCAAAAAGGTTAAGACTTGTTAGACGTAGCGGCAGGACAAGTCACCAAGTAGGCGGGAAAAGGGGGCTGTACTTGGAATAAATACTTGCATAATACAGGAGGTTGTGTTATGGTACAAAAATGGATTAACGCTCGTATTAAAGAGCGTACAAGTTTAGATGGTGCGATTTTAATTGTCGCAGGCATCTCTTTTCTTATCTTTAAACCTATAGCAAGTCTAGTAGCATACGGCGCGATTGCCTACGGTGCCTGGACTATTTGGAAAAAGGAAGACTAATGGCTTCAGAGAATTGGCAAAAATGCCTGGAGACTATTCTCCATCATGAAGGTGGTTATGTAAACCATCCAAAAGACCCTGGCGGTGAAACTAACCTTGGAGTAACCAAGCGGGTATACGAAGAATGGGGTGGCACAAAAGACATGAAAGACCTAACGGTTGAAGATGTGTCCCCGATTTACAAAAAAAATTATTGGGATAGAGTCAAAGGTGACGAACTTCCAGCAGGGTTAGACCTTTGTGTGTTTGACTTTGGTGTAAACGCAGGTACAGGTCGTGCCGCTAAGTATCTACAAAATCTTGTAGGTGCTACAGCAGACGGAGCCATTGGCCCAGGCACACTTAGATCAGTTAATGCGTATGTACAAGTAGAAGGACTAGCACAAACTATTGACGAGTATCAACGAGCAAGACAAGGTTATTACGAGCAGTTAAGTACTTTTGAAACATTTGGCAGAGGTTGGACTCGCCGTGTTACTGAAACTACTGAACTTGCTCACTCAATGATCTAATGTTCGTAATACAAAACGATATTCTTTGGCAACCTACACAAACAGCCAATTGGAAAAATGTAAAGTTTTTTCCTACTCCCAATAAAGGAAATCGCTATCATCCAGAATCAATTAAAGTAGATGTGCTGGATGGTAGCCTATGTGCTTTTGGCACGGCTCAGTTTTTTCAAAATCTTGGAGAAAATTCTGGGCATATAAATATCGATAGTAAAGGCAATGTGTCACAAAACATTGAGTTTACACTTCAAGCACAAAATCAAAATAGCATCGTTATCAATCTATGTAGTAAAACAATTACAGAGCCACAAGTAAAAATACTTGATGAGATAGTAGATGTGTTAGTAGAGAAATATAAAATTGGAAGACCTGAAAAAGTACAACCAACACAGTGATACCTGGTGCCCTATTCCTTTTGTTGGGCTAAGTTTACACCCAATGGGTTTCCTTAGTCGCTGTATGATGAGCGAAGAAATTATGAGCAATGCCCAAAATTTAGATTGGGATAGTCCAGAGTTTCAGCGTCTTAGACAGAGTATGCTAGATGGTAAATGGGATTCGCCAGGCTGTGATAACTGTCGTATGAAAGAAGAAACTGGAGCAAAAAGTCAGAGACAAAACTGGCTAACTGCTCAAAAGCGACACTTTGTAGATGGCGCTTATGACGAACCTAAAATTTCTGGTAATACAGTAAGGCACTTGTTCCTTAATTTTAACAATGTATGTAACTTTAAATGTCGTATGTGTAGTCCACGATACAGTAATAGTCTTATTGCCGAACACAGACATTTACACAACACTAGTATGCCTAAACTTCGTTTTGATGAAGAACAGTACAAGAACATCAACAATGTACTAAATTTTTTAGAGTTTAATCGCGACAGACTTAAAGATGTAACAAGTATTTGGGTTACTGGAGGCGAGCCGTTTATTGACGATACAATGTGGAAGGTAGTTGATATGCTCAATGAGTACGCAATACCAGAACAAATTAGCATGAGTATCACTACAAATGGTAGCCGCATTGGTGTAGATCAACTTGATGTATTCAATAACTTTAAACAAATACATTTTGATTTAAGCATGGATACACCAGGCCCTATGTTTGAATACATGCGTAGTGCTGGATTATACTCTTGGGAAGAGATCGACAAATTTGTAGATGAACTTGCTGAGTATCGTAAACAAAATATGGACTGGTTGTTAGTAAGTTTGAACAGTAGTTATCAGATATACAATGCTACTAGATTAAAAGAATTATACGAATACACCTACGATAAACTGGGTGAAAACCATGTAAATCACAGACTTGTTATTGGTCCAAGACACTTTCAGGCAAGACATGCTCCACAAGAAATTAAAGAGATAGCCAATGGTAAAATTGATGAATTGTTAACAGCACGTTGGCTTGATGATCATGACATTAGAATGATTGAAGATGCTCGTAAAATGTTAAACAGACCTGCCGAACTAGAACAATGGCAAATGTTTATAACACAGTGTAAAGGGCAAGATAAGTTTAGAGGAGTGGATTTAAGAGATTACGATTCAGTTCTTGGAAAGGCAGTTTATGGCAGTTAGACTAAATTACACAAACAATACAAATCCAGAGCGTTGGTTTGGCATTAACGATTGTTTTACTGATGCTGATGAAATACTAAAATATTTTCCAACAGAAGCACATTTTAGTGACACAGGCAAACGTGATGGTGCTAACAAGTTTAGAACGTTTGCTAGAGCGGATACTCCACTAGGCAATATTTTTAAAGACTTTACTAACAGAGATTTTCGTTTACATTTGAGCGATATAACTGGTGTTGACTGTACTGCTGGGAAATTGCGTGTGGAATTATGTCAAGATGGCCCAGGTTTTTATCTGGAAAGACACATTGACATACCGGAAAAGGTAATTACATTACAAATTTATCTGGGCGAAGGTAAGGAAGAATGGGGTACAAGTTTTTACAGTGAAACTGGAGCATTGTACTCAACTGTTCCCTTTGTACATAATACAGGTTGGATGAGTACTTGTAACAGTAGATTAATTCACGGTGTAGAGCAGAATTTAGTTGACGGAATTAGAAAAAGTGTTATTATTAACTATGTTGTAGGAAACTGGAGAGACAAGGAGCAACTCTATGACTATGCACCTAGTTCAGGGGATGACGTCCCTCAACACCAAGAAGAACAAGAAACGTAAACTGACACTGAGTAAAATTGCTAAGTTTCAAGAGCAGATGTTTGCTCATAACAAAGAGATGCGGCGTAAGGGTTTACACGACTTACAAATGGACTTACAAGAGTTTATTGATTATTGTCACGGTGATTGGAAGCCCAAGGCGCAGAAAAGTGCTGCAGATCGCGAATTTAAGACGCTGAAAAGTGCGGAACCTTATCGTAGGGAGACTCCTCATATTCCAAGTAAAGAAAGTATTGGTGGCGTTGCTACTAAAGTTGAGCCTAAGGTTTATACAGGTACTCTTATTAAGGGTATTGCTACGATGCATAAAAGCAATGCGGTTCCGATCATCGACAAAAAACAAGCAGAAGAAATAAGCAGTATGAGACGATAATGAAAAAGGTGTGGAGTGTTACTATTGATGGTAAAAACGACTGTGTTAGTATGACAGAGTTTGAAGCCATGACAGTTAAACTGAAGTTTAGTGGTGACCCTTGTTTTGAAATGTATGATATGACAAAACGGCATGGTATGAAACCAGAACATCTTCATAAACTTCATAGACTTCAGGATACTATGCCTGATAATGTTACCTGGACAGGAGACAAGCCTCCTAGTGAAACCTGGATAAAAGGTATAGGGCCGGGTTCCTTTGGTGGTGCGGCTCATATGATTTGGGAATATGAAGATCTAATGGAAATGTAATGTATAGTATTACTAGTTTGTTCTGTGTACTATATCCTCCAGGTGGTGGTGGGAATTTTATTAGCTCACGTCTTAATAACTTTTTTCTTTACTCAGATGATAGTGGAGACCTATTACCCAATAATGAATATCATAAAAATGCCAATCCATTTTTATCAATCTTTCATCCAGAAGATTTTTTTGACGTTATAACTGTTTCGAGATACAAGCAACTATATCAAGAACAATTTGTCGGGCGTAGAGTGATAATAATCAAACCTGGCACATACGGTGAATATATATTAAAAGTTAGTAGTGCAAAAAATCAACGCAAGATACGAGATAGTTTAAACATCAATAGGTTTTGTAAAAAAGAAAACAAACACTATGACTTTATGATAGCCACACTTCGTAAGCATGGTGTAGACGTATTAGTAGTGGATTATGGAGACCTGTTTGTAAATAATGTGGTAAATACACTAAGAAATATTTTAACCTGGATGGGTTGTCCTCCTGGAAGTTTCGCTAAGAGACTCAAGATAATGGGTTACAAGTTTGAAAATTATCACAAAGAAAACATAAAGTTACTTGACAAGAACCAAATTAGATGCTAGAATTAATAATATTATTAATGATTAAACATGCTGTAGCGGATTTATATATACAAACAATCCGTCCACCATGTGATAAGACAGATTATTTGAGCAAAGGTTTACATTGGCATGCCTTTGATCACGGAATTCTAACTTTACTAGTGTTGATACACTTTGTAGAGTGGGATATGGCTATTGCTCTAGCAGTAGCCGATTACTTTATCCACTTACACATCGACTTTTTTAAGTCAACGATATGTAAAAGGATAAATATTAGTAGGCAAGATACAACGTACTGGAAGATTCAAACATTTGATCAGATAGCACACTATCTTACCTACTACGGTATAGTTTACTATATAAGTAACTTATACTAATACAGACATACACACAAGGAGAAACATTATGTTTGATACAATGACAAAGCAGTCGTCTGAAGCGATGGCTAACATTCTAAAAGAAATGGGCAAACTATATAACAATACAGGTATTGACCCATCACAATTTGCTGAAGCATTCCAAAAGATGTCACCAGCACAACCTAAAATGACTTTCAATAAAAACGGTTACGAAATCCGCACAGAAGTTCTTGCCCATGCAAAAGCCTTTACTGAGTATGAACACTCAATGAAGTTTGCTGGTTGGGAACAGACTGTTAAACGTGATCCAGAATCTGGTGAAGTCGTAACCACAGTAGCAATCCCAGAAGTTCCTGGAGTTGATAAAGTGCTTGAAACCGCTGAGAAGTTTTATCACTTCGTAAACGGCAACAAGTAATTTATATATGGATAGGGGGTTGACAAAACCCTCTATCTGTTGTATAAATAATATACTAACGTTGAAGCAATTCAAACGCTAGACAGGACCCGGGGGCGGTACCCGGCGCCTCCACCATAAACACACTAGGGGAAGGTTCGTACATGCCTGAGGAAATCCCTATGTACAGGCTCTAGTGTGTTTATGATGGGGGCGAACTAGGATCGACTGGTAGTTAATAGATGAGTGGAGTTAGTCGGTTGAGAAGCGTTATATTCTTAAAAACTATAAATGCAAACGATAATTTTGCACATGAAGATTACGCCCTAGCGGCATGATCATTCGGGGTTGGCCACTTACCTAGCAACAGAAAAGTGGCAATTCTAATAGAGAGAGAGTAAAATAATGAAAACTTTAATTTTAGCAGGCGCAATTAGCGTCATGGCTTCTTCTGTCTTCGCAGAGGAAGTTAAATCAGTTCCAGAAATCACGCCATACGTTGGTGTTGAGCGTGAAACAAAAGCAGAGATTAACAATGCTTATGTTGGAGCAACTACAAAAATTGGTAAGTTAAGTATTACCGGTCAGGTTAACTGGAATAACGTTCCGGCAGACAAGAGTACAGACTTCAACCATGAAAGTACCGAACTTGATTTTTCTTATGGCGTAACTAACAACGTTAGTGTATATCTAAAGAACGATTTTAACAGCGACTTTGATCGTACAGAGTCAGTTGTTGGTGCTAAATTAACTTTCTAAGTTAAATATAGTAGCACAGTGTAAAAGGTGGCAGTGCCACCTTTTTCATTCTTGGGGGTAATATGAGAGTAGTTTATATACATGGAGCAACAGCGAGTAATCGCAGTTTTGCCTATATACAAAAAAGTATTCGTGCTAAAGATCCAGTATACTTGAGTTACGAAAAGGATTCAAGTGCTAAAGATAATTTGGCTAGGATGACGGAAGAGCTCGCACAAGTTGACGAGCCTTTGTTCTTTATAACACACAGTTTAGGCGGTATATATGCCGTACACTTACAAGCAGAGTTCGCTAACAGTGCTAAAGCAGTTAGCCTAGCAACCCCCTTTGCGGGCAGTGAGATTGCTATATGGAGCAATCTATTGATGCCGCATTACCAATTGTTTAACGATATTACCCCCAACAGTGATTTTATACGAAATAGTCGTAAAATACCTATAACAATACCCTGGACACAATTTGTAACAACAGCGGGTGATGTGCCCTGGTTGCGAGGCGAAAATGACGGTATTGTTACTCGTGAAAGTATGGTGTGTAGAGACGACACCGATCTCATAGAAATTGATCGCAACCACTATGAGATCGTGCAATCTAAACGTGTCGTTAAGTTTATACTAAACGTGATGCAGTCGACTACGGCTTAGTAGTATACGCTCGAGTTTAGCAATTTTTCTTAGTTGGCTAAAACGAGCAAGTATCCAATGATGAGTCATTGTACTCTCCTTTCGCTGTTAACCATCTTTTAACCCATGATGAATGGGCCACTTTTAAAGCATGTGAATGCTAAAAATATTTATAAAAAAAGGTTGACAAGTAAGGCATCTTACTATATTATAAAGGTATAGTTAAAGAACAGGAGTTTTTATGGAAAATATTGTAGCACTACCAGAATTATTTAAAAGAGATGTAACAGGCCGTATTAGAACCTGGACAATACAAGTAGGCTACAATAGTGAAGACGTAGCAGGTATCAGAGCCATCAGCGGATTAGTTGACGGCAAAAAAGTTACCAGTGAATGGAATTTAACAGAAGCAAAGAATGTAGGCAGAAGCAATGCTACTACTGCCAAAACACAAGCAGAGTTTGAGGCTCAAGCAGAGTGGACCAAAAAAGCAGATAAAGACTTTTTTGCGGATATCAACAAGATTGATACATTTACTGCTTTTAAGCCTATGTTGGCACATGATTTTACTAAAACACCTGTTACAAGTGGCATTTGTCAGCCAAAACTAGATGGTATTAGATGTATTGCTAGCAACAAAGGATTGTTTAGCAGACAGTTTAAAGAGATTGTAGCAGTACCTCATATTGCTGAGGCACTAGCAGAGTTTGTTAAAAAGCACCCAACAGTAACACTGGACGGTGAACTTTATAACCACGAACTAAAAGATGACTTTCAGAAGATTACAAGTTTGGTTAGAAAAACTGTAAACTTGGGTGAATCAGAACTAGCAGAAAGCGCAGAACTTGTTCAGTATCATGTGTATGATATGTTTGACAGTGCTAATCCAGGTATGACGTTTATGGAAAGATATAACTGGCTACAAGGAAACTTAAAGACTGCTGACACAGGCCCTAGCATTGTGAAGGTAGTTACACATATTGCTGAGACGCCAGAAGATATTGATGACTTGTATGGCAGTTACACTGAAGCAGGTTATGAAGGACAGATGATACGTCAGAATACTCCTTACGAGGGTAAGAGGACTAAAAATCTGTTAAAGAGAAAAGAGTTTATCACTGAGGAATACGAAGTAGTTGAGGTACTCGAGGGAAGTGGTAACTGGAGTGGATATGCTAAAAGGCTTACACTTAAAATGTCAGACGGTAGGACTTTCAGCAGTGGAATTAGGGGATCACAAGCACAACTAAAGGCGTTGCTTGAAGATCCAAACATTAACTGGGCAACTTGTAGATATTTTGAGCTTTCAAATGATGGAGTTCCAAGGTTTCCAGTAACAATAGATTACGGTAAAGGCGTAAGAAACGATTAACAATGTAGGTGCGGTGAAGTTGGAGTGTCACACTGGTCTCCAAAACCAGGACTAGCAATAGTCAGGGGGTTCGAATCCCTCCACCTATGCCAAATTCTAGGGCCTATAGCTCAACTGGATAGAGCACTTGACTACGAATCAAGAGGTTAGGAGTTCGAATCTTCTTAGGCCCACCAAAACCAGCATATAGAAAGGAATCTAATATGCAATTTTTTGAGATAACACAAGACCAACGTAAACTTGGTGATATTGGACGTCAAATGATGGACGCATCTTATACTGCTAGTAGTGATGAAACTTTTAATAAACTTTGTCGTATTGGCAATGAGTTAACGACAGTTGGAGCACCATTTGGTAAGAGATTGCAAGAGTTTACCGAGGATGATAGGCAGTTTGTTTATGATTTTATTAACGGGAAAATGACATAAAAGGGTTGACAAGTAAGACATCTTATGTTATAGTAAGATATAAAGTAAAGAAGAAAGAGAAAGATAGTTGATGAATAAAGTTATACTTACAGATTGCGATGGTGTCCTACTTAACTGGGAGGCAAGTTTTACTACTTGGATGGCCCAGAAAGGCTACAACAAGGTTGATGCTGATGAATATGATGTAGCAAAGAGTTACGGTTTAAGCAAAGCAGAGAGCAAGCCACTTGTTAGGCAGTTTAACGAGAGTGCTTGGATGGGGTATTTGCCCGCTCTAAGAGATGCTAGAAGTGGTGTTGCTAAACTTGTAGAAGCAGGATACGAATTTGTTTGTATTACTTCGCTGAGTTTGGATGAGAACGCAAAGAAAGCAAGGGTTAAAAACCTACAAGCAATCTTTGGTGAAGATGTGTTTAAAATGGAAAACGTTGTGTGTTTGGATACTGGTGCTGATAAAGATGAGGCACTGGCTGAATACGCAGGTTTAGGACTGTGGTGGATTGAAGATAAGACTGAGAACGCTAAACTAGGCGTTGCTATGGGACTTAACACTATTCTTGTTAACCATGGACACAATCAAGATTGTGATAACACTAACATAAAGCGGGTAGCCAACTGGGCTGAAATTGTTAGTATTGTTACTAATTCTTAATTACTCTTCGTCTCCGTAGATGCTTAATACTTCTGTAACAGCAGGATGTCTTTCCACGTCCTGCTTGTAGAATTCAACAACGCCAATTAGGTCGCTGTTTTTCTTTTGTAGTAAATTTATAAAGTCTTTTAAACCATTGTTTTCGTAACCTCTATCATGTTGATTAAGGTCACCTGTTACAACAATACGGCTATTTGTGCCTAAGCGTGTTAGTAGCATTTTCATTTGGCTTGGTGTGGCGTTTTGCATCTCATCTGCCAAGATCCAAGCGTTTTTGAAGGTCCTTCCCCTCATATATGCTAGTGGAGCAATTTCTATTACACCGTCTTCAATCATGCCTTCGATTTGTTGTGGACTCCAATATTCTTCGAACACATCGAAGATTGGTCTAGTCCAAGGTGCCATTTTTTCTACCAGTGTACCTGGCAGAAAACCGTGTTGTTCGTCAACACTTACAGCAGGGCGTGTAACAACTATCTTCTCACACTCTCTTGTTTTGAGCGCACGAATTGCCGCAAGTACAGCCAGTAGGGTTTTGCCTGTACCGGCAGGACCCATAGCCATAACTATGTTTTTGTTTTCGTTATCTAGAAGGTCTACATAATCTTCTTGTCGAAGATTTTTAGGAATGATAGTTACATTGCGATCTCGCTGTCTGTAACTGTTTAAGTTGATTACATCACCTTGTTGGTGCTGTTGGTTTTTAGTCTTACGAGCTCTTTTAGCCATTGTATCTCCTTGTTAAGATATTGCCCAATGTGAGCTACCCGCACTGGTATTTACCTTTTCTAGACGATAATTAACACAACATACAAATAAAATTTGCTAAATAGTATTACGGAGAAACATTTCATGGATCAAATTGATATTATTAAACAACTGGACAAGAACATTAACCGTAAGAGTGCGTTGGATATTCTAGTGGATTTTGATGGCGTATTGGACAATCTAAATGTATATGCCTACAAAAACTGGATTGAAGGCGAAGTTGTTGAAGGTCCAAAAATTGAACGCTATTGGATTACAGTAACACTCATGTATCCTTACAAGTTGATGCCAGATCCAGATGGAGCGAGCCGTATACTTAAAGTGGGTGGTAAGGTTTATTATGCCAAAGATCACTTCATTACTGCCGCAAAATTAGACACACCCGATGATATAGATCCAGAAGGTGATGAAAGACGTCCCGGTATGCCTGCCACTAAAAAACTCAAACGTAAAGTTTGGTTAGTGACAGTTGAGTTGCCAAGACAGTTTATGGATACTATGACAACAGATAAAATTAAAATTGACGATATTAGTCTCGACACTGAAAGTGTTGAAAATGCGTATGACGATGGATTAGGAGAAGATGATGCGATCAGACAAGAAGGTTAATGAAAGTATTCAGGTCAATGACCTAAAAAACCTAGTCCAAAATCTAGTGAGTATCGATCAATACAAGACAAAACTCGGTGAAGATAAAAACTTTATTGTTTTGGGTATTAAAGTTGATGGTAAAGACCCAGCAATGGATCTAAGTCAATTTGTAGAAAGTGGACACGACGTGTTAGACGTTGATGTGAGTCCAGGCCCAGACGACTCAGGTATGTACACAGTGTTTGTAGAAGTTGAACGCAATAGTGGTGCGTTTGACAAAATTAACGGTGTTTTAAACGACATCCGTCACATTGATGAAAGCATGGGAGATTTGATGTTTGCTAGTTATGAGCAAAAACAACCACAGTCTTTCAATCAGGAAAATTTTAACAACAGTGTTATTTCTAGCAGTTATGACTATGTGCTACAACATAATCCTGAAGCAAAAGCAATCGCCGAAAGAATGAAGTTTTTAAACAGTTACTAATGGCTAAAGAAGAAACATTACAAGCCCAGGGCACTGTTATTGAGTGTCTTCCAAATGCCATGTTCAGAGTGAAACTGGATGAAAACGACCATATTTTAATTGGTGTTATCAGTGGAAAAATTCGCAAACATAATATCAATATACTACTGGGAGATAAAGTAGATTTAGAAATATCTCCTTACGATCTTTCAAAAGGTCGTATAACATTTAGGTATAGATAATGGCTAGATTATATGGACTAATATTACTTGTAGCAATACTAGGCGGCGTTGCTTATGGTGCCAAGTATTATTATGATACTACACAGAACACTATTGCTACACTACAAAAGAACAATGCTCAATTAAGTGTGGCAGTAGATACAGCACAAAAAAGTGTTGATACACTCACACAAGATATTGCCAAAATGGCATCGTTAAACAAGTCGCTACAACAGGACTTACAAAAAGCAGAAGCATATGGTGATGAACTTAGAAGCAAACTAAGCAAGTTAAACCTAGTTGTGGAAGCACTAAAAGATTCTAAAACATTAGAAGGAAAAATGAATGGCGCAACAGCAAAATTATGGCGTGAAATCATGGGCAACACCGGTAATGATGATGGTAGTAAGTCTGCTCTTCCTAAGTGGTTGCAGCAGCCTGATACCGGAGCCGGAAGTGAAAGTGGTAACGGAAATACAGAAGGTACAAGTACCAGTAGTAGCGAGACCGAAACCAGTAACGCTAAGTGATACTAGAGTATTCGTAGTAACAAAAGATAACTATGAGGAATTTGTCAAAGAGTTTACAGAACTCTATGGCGAAGTAGCCTTTGTCGCGTTGAGTATGAGGGACTATGAGAACCTGGCTCTTAACATAGCAGACCTAAAACGTTACCTCGAGCAGCAAAGCGAGATTATACTTTACTACGAAAAAGCAGTAACTGAATCTCCAAAACCTGCGGTAAAATAACATTGTACTAAACATTGTGTCATATTTTATTAAATATGGTTATGATGAGGTACAAGAAATGAAACCCAGTAGAAATCCTTGGGAGATTTTAGGTGTAAATCACGGAGCATCTTCAGAGGAAATAAAACGTGCCTTTAAAAGACAGGCACTTAAACACCACCCAGACAAAGGTGGTGACGCAGAGTTTTTCAAAGACTTGTCTAGAGCGTATGACTTAATTAAAAATCAAAATCATATTCCAGTATTAACAAAACCAAGTACAAAATTAGTTAATGTTAAACTGAGTATAGCACAGCAGATAAAAGGAGTAATGGGTATTATTACTACTGATGCTGGATTTGATATGGAAGTAAAAATACCTCCAGGTGCTAGAGCAGATGATAAATTTAAAGTTAGACACAATAACAAAAATTATATCATTAATATTAAAGAATTATCACATAAACACTTTACAAGACAGGGTTTTAACGTTATAATGGTGTTACAAGTTAAGTTAGAAGATTCATTAACTGGTAAAACTATTGGTTTTGTAGGTCCTGAAGATGAGGACATAGAAATACAAATACCCGCCGGAACAGCAAACGATACTCTAATAGTATTAGACAACAAAGGTTTGCTCAATAGAAAAAATCACCGTAGGGGAAATTTACATATTAAAATTAAGGTGGATATACCACCACTTAAAGAGATTGAAGAGATCGAAGAATTTATAACAAGGTTAAAAAATAATGGCAATGAACGACGTTGAGTCACTGGTTGTATCGGCAATCAATTTAGCAAAACATTTTAATCACGAGTATGTGACTGTTGAGCATCTTTGTGCGGTTGTACTGGATGATCAGGTTATTAAAGGTTTATGCTATGATGTTAAAGCAGATGGACAAGCAATACAGGAAGCACTGATGCTTTATCTGGGAGAAGATTGTAAAGAGATGGCAATTGATCCAGAAGAGGAAGTTACTCCTAGAAAGACACAAATGATTGAGCGTGTTTTTAGTAGAGCACTAACACAAGCATTGTTTCAAGGTCGTAGAGGTATCAATCAAATTGATGTATTAATTAGTATCCTAGCAGAAGATCATTGTGTAAGTTCAAAGTTTGCCAATGAACTAGGATTAGATAAAGAAAAGGCAATGAGTTGGCTACAAGACAGTATCAACGATAAGAATAGCCCTGTAAAAGAAAAACTGGAAAGCGGTGCCAATAATGTAAAAATTGCTCGTCAAATTATGGAGCAATACTGTACAAACATGAACGAAGAAAGTGGCGAATATGATGATGTTGTAGGTCGCAGAGAAGAACTTCGTGATCTAGTACAAACACTTGCTCGTAAGAAAAAGTCAAATGCTATTCTTGTGGGACCAAGTGGTGTTGGTAAAACTGCTATTGTAGAGGGACTTGCTAAACTTATTGTCGAAGATAATGTACCTGAAACTATCAAAGAAAAAACTGTTTACTTATTGGACATGAGTAAACTTGTTGCTGGTACAAAATACCGTGGTGATTTTGAAGAGCGTATTCAAAATTTAGTAGAAGCACTCAACATACTTGATGACATTATATTGTTTATTGATGAAATTCACATGGTTATAGGTGCTGGTAGTACTGGTGGTGGTAGCATGGATGCTGGTAATATGCTCAAGCCTACTCTTACAAACGGCAATATTTGTGTAATTGGCGCAACAACTGACGAAGAGTATCGTAAAATCTTTGAGAAGGAAGCAGCACTTGCTAGACGTTTTACAAAGATCGGTGTTGATGAACCAAGTGTGAAAGAAACCAAAGAAATTCTACGCAATACACTGATCAGTTACGAAGTTTATCATGGCATTGATATTGACGTTGATGCGGCAGATTTAGCAGTGGATTTGAGTGCTGAATATATGTTTAACAAAAAACTTCCTGATAAAGCATTTGATGTCATTGATAGAGCGTGTGCTTACAATCGTATCTTACCGGAAGAAAATCAAGTTAATCGTATCACCGTTGATGAAATTAGAAGTGAGATTAGTAGACTTGTGGATATTCCAGTTGAGCATTTGGGTACAAAAGATGCACAACGTGAAACATTAAACAGATACAATGAAATTGAAACATATCTAAACAGCACAGTATTCGGACAAGACGAAGCAGTCAAACGTGTAACAGATAGCATTACAGTTAGTATGGCTGGACTTAAAGATCCAAACAAACCTGTAGCCAGTTATTTGTTTACTGGACCTACTGGTGTTGGTAAAACAGAACTTGCCAAACGATTAGCACAAAGTATGGGTATGAAACTTGTGCGTTATGACATGGGTGAGTATCAAGAGCGTCATACTGTTAGTAAACTTATCGGTAGTCCTCCAGGCTATGTAGGACATGGAGATGGTAAAGCAGGTGACGGTATGCTTATCAACGAACTAGAAGATAATCCAAACTGTGTATTGCTACTAGACGAAGTTGAAAAAGCACATCCTGATATTATGAGTGTTATGTTAACACTATTAGACGATGGATTTATCACAGGTAGTACTGGTAAAAAAGTAAGTGCTAAGAATTGTATTGTTATTATGACAAGTAACCTTGGCGCAAGAGAAGGCGCTACTAAAGCAATCGGCTTTGGTGAAGAGACATACAACATTAGAGCAGTTACAGATGCTATTAACAACTTCTTTGCTCCTGAATTCCGCAACCGTTTAGATGGTATTGTACAGTTTAATAGCCTAAAACCAGAAAACATGAAACGTATTGTTGTCAAATTCCTAAAACAAATCGAAGGATATGTTGAAGGAAGAAAAATCATTGTACACTGGAAACCGGGTATTCTTGAATACTTGGAAAAAGAAGGATTTGATCCAGCGATGGGCGCCAGACCACTAGCACGTCTTATCAATGAGAAAATTAAATTACCCATGGCGAGACATCTACTTAGCAAGGAAAATATTGCTGAGATACATGTAAACTATGTAAATGACGAAGTAACTTTTAACTTTATGGAGAAGGCTAATGGAGTCAGAACTGCTGAGTTACCAAAACCCGAAATGGTCTCCTAGTGAGAAACTAACATACGGTAAAGTTTGTTCAATAAAACTCGGACCATTTGATTCAGCAAACAGGCTGTGGATTGATCAACCACATCGTGCTAGAACTAGTTATATATTCAGTAAAGATAAACAAGCGTACACTATCTATACTGTAATTTACAGTAATGATAAAGAACTGATAATGGGATTATCAAAGTTATATCCGTACCAAGAGGTAAAAACTCCTATGAATGAAGGACATGAGAAATTACTATTAGATACCAATAAGAAAACTTTAATTAGAGATAACATGTGGTTTGGCAAATACAAGCATCGACTTAATTGTTGGATCCCCTGGCACATGAGAAAAAGTGGTGAAAACACAGAACTGATAAAAGATGCTAGGAAGTTTTTTGAACAAAACTTCACACGAGAGAACTGTTATATTAGGCATTGTAACCATCATTATGGGGAAAATTTACCATACATATACACAAATGATGAGTATGTGCTGATGTTGTTCAAGTTATCGTTTAGTGATAGAGTATATATTGATATTACTAGTATCATAACCTTTGATGAGATTAGAGAACTTGTATAAATACAAGTAGACTTACTAAAGGAGAATTCACAAATGGCGAAAATTAACGAAACTATATTCGTAGTTAAGGTCAGTGAACTAGTGCGTGATGACGAAGAAAGCCGCCCAGTTTTAGATAACGAAGCAATGGCACAACTTGAAGCAGTCGTTAAAGAATTAGCAGGCTCAAACGCATTAGTAGAAATAGATAAAGCAAATTAACGGATATTAGATGTCTAGCAGTGTAATTATTTTAACAAACCAAGATGAACTAAGTTATACAGGCGACAAGTTCAAGGGTGACGGATACTACGGATATAGTGATGGATTACACACTATTAGTTTTCACGTCAATAACTTTATTGGTCGTTTATATCTTCAAGCAACCCTTGTAGAAAACCCAACTGACGATGATTGGTTTTACATCGGTCTAGGTACAACTACTGACTATTTAGATTACAGTTCACAAACAACAAATACCAAAGGTGTCACATTTACTGGTAACTTTGTGTGGCTGAGAGCAAGTGTAGATAGAAGCCATTTAACAGCCAGCAGTTATGTATCTTTACAACATGGCAGACTAGAGAAAGTTGTTCTCCTTATCTAATATCTGCTAAATACAGATAGTTATAGACAAAGGGGACTCTAGAGTGGCGATTACTGCTTATTCAACTGGTACAAGTACAGAATTAAATCAAAATACTATCGACATTAAAAGTGGTATCACCTCAGGTGATATGCTCTTCTGGAATAGCAACACCAATTTATTTGAATCTGATACACCTGCAACAAGACTATTATCTTCCTATGCTACCCAATCTTGGGTACAACAGGAAATTGCCAATACAGTTAGTGGCGGGTCTTTAAGTTTAACCGGATATGCTACTGAAACCTGGGTTAGTCAACAGATTGCCGCACTTGGCACTATCTTTGATGGTGACTACAACAGTTTAACAAACCTCCCTACATTATTCAACGGCGACTATAATAGCCTATCAAACGCACCTAGTTTGTTTAGTGGCGATTATAATGATCTAATCAACAAACCATTATTGAGCAGTTACTATCAGACAATGACGTTTGCTGGTAATGTACTTACTCTTAGTAATGGCAATGCTGTAGATCTAAGTTCACTTGCTACAAGTAATACAAGTGTTGATGATTTAAATGATGTTGATACAACAGGCGCCACTGTTGGACAAGGATTACGTTGGAACGGTTCACAATGGGTTCCATACACATTCCTGGAATTCGATGGTAACTATGCTAGTTTAACTAACAAGCCTACTATTCCAAATGACTTACTAGATTTAAATATTAATGATGGCACAAACGGGCAAGTACTTTATACTAATGGCGCAGGTAATTTTTACTTTGGTGACATTGCTGGTGGCGGTGGTGGATTACAATACACTGATTTAAGTGTAACAACAGGTACACCAAGTCAAGGCGGTAGTTTACTTTATAGTAATACAAATGGTACATTTACATTTAGACCTGCTAACTTAACAGGCTATGCTACACAAACTTGGGTTAATACACAACTAGCAGGTTATGCTACAACTGCTAGTCTTTCCAGTTATGCTACAACTGCTAGTCTTTCCAGTTATGCTACTACAGCAAGTGTTCCAACAGACGTAAGTGACCTAACTGACACCACTAACCTATTGAGTGGCGGTGGCGGTGGTGGCATTGCCTTAACTAACCTAAGCGTAACGCAGAACTCTGCTAGTGGAACTGGAACATTAGGTTATAATAATACAACTGGTGTGTTTACATATACACCACCTGATTTAAGTGCGTATCAAACAATAGCATCAGCATTTGATGGTGATTACAGCAGTTTAACTAACACACCTACTATTCCAGCAGATGTAAGTGATCTAACAGACACAACTAACTTATTAAGTGGTGGTGGCGGAAATGCTAGTACACTAGATGGTCAAGCACCTAGTTATTATCTAGACTACACAAACTTTACTAACACACCTACTATTCCAAGCGATCTAACAGATTTAAATATTGCTGACGGAACAAACGGTCAAGTATTAACAACAGATGGTGCAGGTAACTTCTCATTTACAACTGTTACATCAGGATCATTAATCAATAATTTAAGTGATATTGGTGATGTAAGTACATCTACACCAAGCACTGGTCAAGTTCTTAAATGGGATGGATCACAATGGGCACCAGCAAGTGATTTAAGTAGCAGTGGCAGCGGCGGCATCGCACTTTCTGATATTAGTGTATCAACAGCATCAGCAGGAACCGCTGGATTATCCTATAATAATACAACTGGTGTGTTTACGTTTACACCGCCTGATCTAAGTGGCTACAGTACATTTGATGGTGACTATAACAGTCTAACTAACACACCTACTATCCCAGCAGATGTAAGTGACTTAACAGATACAACTAGTCTGTTATTTGATGGCGATTATAATAGCCTAACTAACACACCTACTATCCCAGCAGATGTAAGTGACTTAACAGATACAACTAGTCTGTTATTTGATGGCGATTACAGCAGTTTAACTAATACCCCAACCGTTCCAGCAGTATTAACAGATTTAGGTATTTCGGACGGAACAAGTGGACAAGTATTAACAACAGACGGTTCGGGTAACTTTACATTTACAACTGTATCTGGTAGTGGTGGCAGTAGTTACACTGATTCAGATGTTGATACACATTTAAATCAAAATAATCCAACAGCAGGATATGTTTTATCCTGGAATGGATCAGACTATACTTGGGTGGCACAGTCAGGTGGTAGCGGTGGTGGTGCCAGTGCTATTGATGACTTAACTGATGTAGATACTACAAGTAATGTGCCTAATGCCGGAGAGGCTCTAGTTTGGGATAGTGTTACCAGCAAATGGGTTCCTGGCAGTGTAAGTGCTAGTAGTATTAGTGCTTTCAACCTAAGTGATTTAGGCGATGTCAGCAATACAATTATACCAAGTGCTGGTCAAGTACTTAAATGGAGTGGTACAGAATGGGCACCAGCAAGTGATAGTGTAAGTGCTAGTAGCGGTGGTATTACACTCAGTGACATTAGTGTTACTGTAGCAACAAACTTTGGACAAGGTAACTTAACATACAATAACAGTACTGGTGTGTTCTTGTTTACTCCTCCAGACTTGAGCGGTTATAGCACATTTAGTGGTAACTATGCTGACCTACAAGGTTTGCCAACACTGTTTAGCGGTGACTATAATGACCTTACAAACACACCAGCAACTAGCGATAATATTGTACTTGGACTAAACAACAGTACATTACAGTTAATTAATAATGATGATAGTACAGTAATTGATAGCATTAACTTAAACACAATTACACCTTATCTAAGTTATAATGATTTAGACGATCTACCTTCATTGTTTAGTGGCAACTATAACGACTTAACAAACAAACCAACTATTCCAAGTTTGAGTGGTTATGCTACACAAACATACGTTCAAACATACGTTGCTGGATTAAGCAGTGACAACATTACTGAAGGTGGAACAAACCTTTATTATGCTGACGAACGTGTAGACGATAGAGTAGCAGTTCTTATAGATGCTGGAACAGGATTAACGTCAACATATGACGATAGTGGAAACTTACTAACTATTGACCTAGATGATACAGCAGTAACTCCAGGACAGTATGGCACAAACACACAAATTCCTGTATTAGACATTGATCAACAAGGTCGTATTACAGGTGCTACAACCACAACTATTAGTACAGATTTACCTATTGCTGGTGATACTGGCACTGACAGCGTAAGTTTATTAACAGACACACTTACAATCGCAGGTGGTACAGGTGTTGATACAACAGTGGCAAGCGATACGGTAACGATCGACATTGGACAGCCAGTAGGAACAACTGATAGTGTAACATTTGATGAAGTAACAGTGACTAACAATGTAAGTGTTGGTGGTGATTTAAGTGTAACTGGTGATTTAACAGTAAGCGGTACACTAACAAGCATTAACACAACTGATACAGAAATTACAGATAACGTATTAACACTCAACAAAGGCGAAACAGGCGCAGGCGTAAGTTTAGGCACAAGTGGTATCGAAATAGACAGAGGCACAGAACCCGCTGTAAGTATTGTTTATAACGATACAGATGATCAGTGGACATTTGGCACAGAGACACTGGAAACAGGACATATTCTTCCAGCGGCACATGAAATATACGATCTCGGTAGCTCAACAAAAGCATGGAAAGATTTATATCTAAGTGGAAACAGTATCTTCCTTGGAGGATTACAAATTTCATCAACTACTGGCGGCACATTGGTATTAGGTAATGGTTCGTCATTGGGCGGTGAAGAAGAAACACAAACTATTACAACAACAAATGTCACAGTAAAAAGAAAAGATATTGTAATGGCAGCACAAACTACAGATGCTACGGCAACTGAAGTTTATCTACAGGACGGTAGTAGTGTTATTGATATTGATAGCAGTTCTACTGTTAAATTCAAGGCTACATTTGTAGCAACAGATGGAACAGATACAGCCGCCTTTACACAAACTGGTTTGGTCCAAAACATTGGTGGAACAACCAGTCTAATTGGCACAAATATTACTGAAACACTGGCACAAGACAGTGGAAATGACTGGAGTGCCGCAATAACCGCTGATGATTTAAACGATTATCTTAAGATAGTTGTTACAGGAGAAGCGTCGACCACTATTGATTGGACGGTGTTTTTAGAGATTTCTGAAGCAAAAAGATAAATACTATTAGCGCAAAAGCGCAGATATTTTAAAAATTTAAAAGGAGTCATAAAATGGCAACACCAAACGTATTAGATACAAGAGCAGGTAACGGCTTAGGTCCAAGAACTCAAATTATTTCTATGCCTACAGCAGACCAGGACGCAATGGACGCACAAATCGCAGAATTGGGTCTAACTCACTCTATCGCAGGTATCGATGGAACAGCAGGCGGTACAGTTATCGTTGCAGTACAGGGCACAGCAGATGCTCCAGCAACACTAACTGGTGGTACAATCACTGTTACTGATATTGCTGATTTCAACGAGTAATTAGTTACTTAACTAAAACATGAAGAGGGGCCTTGAGCCCCTCTTTTTTTATAAATAGTAGTATATGCTATAAAGGAGAATAATTATGGCAACAAGAAATCCAAATAACACTATTGATTTTGGTACCTATAACTTTGGAGCCAACTTCACGTTTTTAACCATTGACGCAGGTGCTACATTGGCTGGAGAAACAAATCCCGGTGAGGCTCTAGAAGCAATCATCGAAACCGTTCAACACTATGGCACAATCGTTGCTATTGGTGCTGAAGACGGAGCAGGTTCGTTCCGTGTAGCAATCGAAAACTTCAGTAGTGATGCTGGAAATGTTGAAGCACAAATAAGACTTTTAGGTGCCACTGTTGGTACAAACAGTTACGATTGTACTTTGGCAACAGTAACAGACTTTACATTCTAAAAAAGCCAGTGGGGGGCAAATTAAATGAGTGAAACAGAAACAAAGAAAGTAAACATTGAACTAGAAGTAGACACAAGTGTTGTTGATAGTTCTAAAAACGAATACCAGAAATGGATTCACATGGCAAGAGCCGTAGATAGTTGGAGAATCTTTCCAAGATTGTTCCTAACAACTTACATTGTATTGTTGTACAAAGTTGTTGTTTGGTTCATGACACTACCAACTCCAAATGCTGAACAAGCAGGTCTTGTTAGTATTGTTGTTGGTGCTGGTGCTGCTTGGTTTGGTTTATACACAGGTTCAAGCAAAAAGAATCCAGACGCAAATAAATAAGACAAAGAGGTAACATGTTTTATCAACATAATATTCAACTAAGAACACCCGAGCCACTTCAGGCATGTGATGCCCAGGAATGGTATCGTACTGTTAAAGATTTCGGTCCAGACAATGTTCCGTTGACCTATGAGTATAACGGGTGTCAAGTTAGTATGGAATATGGTACCGTAGATGATGCTGAAATGTGTCATGCTTATGTTGTTCCATTAAAAAGAAATATTACAAATGATGAAGCAAGTATTATTGTAGCCGCTTGGGAAGTAAAATTCCCAGGCGACTTTGATATAGAAGTAAGCAATCAATATGATGTAATGAAAACTGGTGCTGATGCTGGTGAATGGGAAAACAGTATTGAGTATAATATTGATAGCGAATTAAAAGAAGAAGTAATAAACAGCATGAGCAAGCATACACACAACCGCTGGGTAGACCAAATGGTATCTGAAGGTTGGAGATGTGGTGCTTACTACAGTAGCAAAAATAAAACTCATCCAGCTCTAAAAAGTTGGGACAACCTACCAGAGAGCCATCGCAGAGCTCCACAATTTGAAGACGTTGACATCGTCAATTGGATCCGCAACCGTAAATCACTGTAATGCTTATTGTAATGACTGAAGAAGGTTCTTTATATAGGGCCACTCTAACAGAGTTAAAACTTGGCAAACATACTTTTTTTCGTGGATGGTATTGTGAAACAGGTGAGCATAGTGTTAGTATTAAAGTAACTGGTAAAATAAAATACACTACTTGTAGACAACCAGCGGCCAGTAAAATATGTGAAATACGCAACTGTTGGTGCGGCCCAGATGTAAATATACCCAAAGCAATAGACAAGCAAACTCTAGAAGTTTTTAGAAATAAAGTAAAAAATAACACAAAACCTTATGGTAAACGTACATTAGGAAATATTGTTGCTGTAGGACAATTAGAAAAAATACAACAATCAAATTTTAATATTGATTGGAATATTCTCAAACGTTGTAATTATGATTGTAGTTACTGTCCTCCAAGAATACATGATAATCATAGCCCATATCCAGACATGGATAACCTTAAAAGCATTTACAACAGTTTAGATATACCTGACAGAGACGTTACAATTACACTCACTGGCGGCGAGCCTACAATGTGGAATGAACTATTAGACTTTATATTGTGGTTAAAAGCACAACGTCCAAGTGAAGTAGAGATACTTACCAACGGAACAGCAAGTATTGACAGACTAATTAGTTTACATGCAGAGTCAGCATTAGTAATAAGTTTACATCATGAATATCACAGTGATAAACTATTTGATAAACTAGCACAGTTTTTAGAAGAAACACCATATACAAACCGAGTAAGTTTTAAGACGTTTGAATACGGAAGTACTGCTGATTTTTACAGTAGAATACAACATCATTCATTTGTGCGTTTAGGTAATGAGATACCTATTGTAAACAAAGATACAGCAGTATGGGACTTTGAAAATGCTGATAGTAAAAACTAACGCTGGATTATATCGCACAGATTTCCAAGTGCTAAAACGTATGAAGATCACAAACTTTATAAATTGGTTTTGTGACTTGGGCAAATATAATATAACTGTAAGTCCACAAAAACAAATAAGCACAAGTGTATGCGGTAATGTAGGTACTGTTTGTAGCAAAACAAATTGTTGGTGTGGTATTGATATAGAGATACCCAAAGCAGTAAATGAGACTACATTACGAATACTGGAAAGTGAAATAATAAATGCTAATTTGTCTAGTTTACCACTGTACGAATCCGGAGACATAATTGCTGTTGCTGAAAGTGATAAAATAATCGAAAGCACACTACTATTAGACTGGGCGCCAACAAAACGCTGTAACTATGATTGTAGTTATTGTCCTCCCAGAGTTCATGACAATCATAGCCCGTTGCCTGATTTAGATGAACTAAAGCAAATAGCAACAGATATAATAATCCCACACAAACATAAACGTATACAAATAAACATCAGTGGCGGGGAACCTACGCTGTGGCCTGATCTACTACAGTTTGTACAGCATTTGGACAGCATAACAGAACGCAAACGTATACGCATCTTAACCAACGGCACAGCAAGCATACAGAGACTTATAGAGTTACAACAGTATAGTGTGTTATTAATATCCCTACATCACGAATATGTCTCAGACAAATTGTTAAACAAATTCCTTGACTTCCTAAACGAAACACCACATAATAAAAGGGTAGTGTTTAAGATGTTTCAAGGACACAACTTTGACGATTTTGTAGCACAAGCAAGCAAACATGACTTTGTTCGTATATCAGATAATGTTCCAATCGTTGACAAAGAAACAAACGAATGGACTTGACAAATTGCTATCTCTATGTAATAATATAATATAATATTAACACATATAGGTTATAACTATGACATTAGGCAGGGTAGGTTTTGCGTGTAAGTACATGCATCCTGATCAAACACAAAAGCCCAAAATACTCAAGGAAATACAGGGTCAGTATAGTGAGCGTATTACTACGATTTCCTGGCTTAACAGGCAGAGTCGAAAAGTAGCCGAAGACAAACTTGCTGAACTCAGCATTGCCAATACAAAGAATGCTCTTAATCTTATTGAGTATGTAGGCACCCTTCCTGACAAACAACGCATGGTGCGGCTAGGTAGTAACATGTGTCCAGCCTATACTGAACCAACATGGGGTTATGTATACAAAGATCCCAATCTGATTGCTGAACTTGAACGTGGTTGGTCACGTGTAGGCGAACGAGCTCGTGAACTAGATGTGCGTGTAAGTATGCATCCTGGTCAGTTTACTGTATTGGCAAGCGACAATGACGATATAGTAAATAGAAGTATAGAGGAGTTTGAATATCATGCGGACATTATTAGGTGGATGGGTTACGGCAAAAATTGGCAAGACTTCAAGTGTAACGTCCACATCTCAGGTAGACGAGGTCCAGCCGGTATCATCAACGTCCTTCCAAGACTGTCTCCAGAAGCACGAAACAGTATTACTATTGAAAATGATGAAATGTCCTGGGGAATTGACGCCAGTTTGGAACTTGCCGAACATGTCGCACTCGTACTCGACATACACCATCACTGGGTCGCTACAGGAGAATACATACAGCCCACCGACGATAGATTTGCTCGCATAGTAGATAGTTGGCGTGGTGTTCAACCTGTTATACATTACAGTGTAAGTCGTGAAGATTATCTAACGGATGCTGATCCCAATGTATTGCCCAACAAGGAATTACTACTAGAGCAAGGTTACAAGAAAGCAAAACTAAGAGCGCACAGTGACTTCATGTGGAACACGGCTGTAAACGATTGGGCCGCAACTTTTCGTCCATACGCAGATATTATGGTAGAAGCCAAAATGAAAAATTTGGCAAGTATACCATTTGAAGAATCTTACGCTAAATAGTAGTATGGATGAACAACTCAAAGAAGAATTAAAAAGACTACAAGTACTTGCTGGTATCAGACCTTATCAGGGATACCAGGAATACGATCTTGGCGAAAACATCAGTCACATTGGAACTGAAAGAGGACAATATCAACGTAAGAATAAAATAGAGCCAGGAACAGACGAGTGGTTTCGTTTATGGTTTGCTAAACCACATCTTACCGGCGAAAAGCATTACAAAGAATGATTGTATTATATAGTTTTCCTAGAACAGGAAGCTCTGCCCTATTGGCTAAAATAAGAGATGAACGTCAATTAACTGCTATTATGGAACCTTTTACTCATAGGATTCCCATGAAGTCCAGAGTAGAAAACTTAAATCGTATACTAGCAGGTGAATTTGAAATTGTTAACACTCATTTAAGACAAATTAATGATTTGCTTGCTCATCATAGACAAGCATTTTTCAATCTTGAACAACAGAGTAGTTTATTGCTGAGGAAAGATATTGTACAACTGGTGATTAGTTGGGCAAGAGCGAGAACTCAAAAACAATTTACAATAGTTGATGACGAGTGCGTTTATGTTAATCCACTTATGGTAGAAAACACAGCAAAAAAAGTTAAAGCAGAACTATTATTCACATTTCATAGACAATTTTTACCAAAAGATACTGAACTAATTTTTTATGAAGATCAAAATTTTTCCCAGACTGAGTTTAAACAGAATCCACCTAAAAACCAAAGTATTCAAAATTATCAACAACTACTGGATGTTGCTCACGATATACTTGATGACTTTGGAAACGATAACCTAACAGTAAAAAGTGGAATCATACAAACGGCAGTATTGCCAAAAAGTAATAAATAGTTATATGCGTATTAGTGAAGTAGACCAAACGCTTTCAAAAGCGGAACTAGATCAAGTAGAAGCCTATGCGGACAAAATGTTTGCCAAGGTGGGTATTGACGTGGAATTCACTAACCATTTTTTAGACAGATTAAATGACGAGAGAAATGTAAAACCAATTACATCGAGCGAATTAATTCGCCTGTTCAAGCAAGAATATAAACGATATGGTAAGCCAATAGCACAGTTAGGTCCTGATGCTGAGGCAGTGATGAAAGACATGCAGACAAACATCAATATGCCATTCGTCCTACGATGGGATCCCCACAATGAGGAACTCGACTTAATTGCTAAAACTGTAATGCGTAAAAAAGACTTTCGCACTAGCAATCCAGAGTTTGCGGTAGAAGACTCTTCTATCGTTGGGGGGAGAGCATCGCCAGGCGTAGAGAAATCTCGCCTGGCTATGTTACACGAAAGTGGCTCCGCTCCGGGTGTAGGACCAATTCATATTGATGAAATACAACCAACCCTTGTTCCATTATCAAAAGAACTGGGTGTTGATCTATATCAGCAAGCACTAGGTAGTGTAGGTAAAAAGCAGTTTAGTGGAGACATTGATGTTGCTATTAATATACCACCTGAGGAATTAGATGCGTTTGCTGAAAAACTAAAAGCAAATCCTAAAATACTATACTTTGAACGTACTAGTGTATTCATTACTAAAATTAAAATTGAAGGATATGATCCTAAAAGAACATTTAAAGATCCACAAACTGGTGAAGACAAAGGCGTACCAAAAGGGCGTACTGGATATGTACAACTAGATTTTATGCCTGGTGATCCAGGTTGGCTTAAAACTTATTACCATAGTCCACACGAAAACGACAGTAAGTATAAAGGTGTATACAGAAACCTATTACTAGCAACTATTGCCGCAGTTTACGATAGAAAAGATAGTGAAGAAACTATTCCAGACGGTCGTCCTGTAGAAAGCGATAGATATATGTGGAGCGGTAAGGATGGCTTAGTTAGAATTAAACGTACTCCAGCAGTACGAAAAGATGGACAAGGCTATACTAAAGCAAACAAGAATACTATTATTGGTAATGGAACCAAAAATCCAGATGAAATTGCTAAGAGATTGGGATTAGACAGTGCTGATGATCTATACAGTTTTGAAACACTATTAGATGCTATCAAACGAAATTACGGTCCCAAAGACGTACAGCAAATAGTTACCGGGTTCCTAGATAACCCCGTAGTAAAAGATATTGGTGTTCCTAGCGAACTACAGTAATCTAAAACTAAGAGAAGAACATGAGAGATCCAAAAAAGTATTGTGTATACACATACAATTATCCCTTCATTGACAACGATGGTTATGTAGCACTATGCTGTAAAAACATCAAACACAAACTACCCTATCATATCAGCGAATATAGTTTAGAGTATATCTGGAACAGTCCGGAAATGCTTGAAGTTCGCCGACAGTTTGAAGCAGGTGAGGAACCTGAAGGTTGTTTTAAGTGTTATGAACCAGAGAGAAATGGTGTTAGAAGTTTCCGTCAAAAGATGTTAGGAACACTTGCTAAAAAGCAAGGACTTGTGCCATACGAGGACAATGCTATTAGAGCATTGGATTTACGGCTTGGTAACATCTGTAACTTAAGATGTACAATGTGCTTTGCTGGTAATAGTAATCGTATCTATCAGAGATTACCTGAAATGGCAGAACACTTTGGCTGGAGCGAAAAGAAACTTAACAGTGAATTAGAAAAGTATCAAGCAAAGTATTTTAACTGGGCTGATGATGAACAAGCCTGGGAAAATATTATGAGTGTAGTTACTCCTGAACTAAAGCAAGTATACCTTGCTGGTGGTGAACCATTTTACCTAAAGAATTTTATTGGTACAGTGGAAAGAATTGGCAATATCGCTAAAGATGCGAAATTTGTAATTAACAGTAATGGAACACGATTACTTAGACCACAAGACCTAGAAAAGTTTGCTGACAAAGATATCCATATCCGTTTTAGCGTTGATGGTTGGGGTAAAGCAGACGAGTTCACTAGACAGGAAACTGTATGGGAAGAAAAACTTCAAGTAATGGATCAATACTACGAGTATTTTAAAATTAGCGCCTGGGATATTACAGCAAACGCATTTAGTGTTAGACAGATCCCACAACTAATGGATTATCTAACTGAGCGTTATCCAGGAACACAAATACAAGTTCGTCCTGTCGTAAATAAACAAGAGTTAATATTGTCTAATTTACCCGATCACTTTATTGAAAAAGAACTAGACTACTTCCGTGATTACAATAATAATTATGAACATACTGGACTAGATCATGTTATTAATGAAATGGAAAAACCATATACAGACAATCCAGAACTCAAACAAAAGATGCGAACATTTGTTGAATACTATAATAACACTGGTGTTGTTAAACTAGATGAGTTCGATAAAGAGTTGTCAGACTGGCTTTTCGCATAAATACCAGTAATAAGCACAAGGGATAGAGCCATGAAAATTGGAAACATTATTAATGAAGGGTTAGAGTATCATATAGAAAATAAGATTCCTCTTCATGAAAATATCTACCGTTTAGGTACTGACAAATATTTTGAAACATTTACTGAAGCAAGACGTTTATACCAGGAAGGTAAACTTTCTGATTTACATGAATGGGACGAAGAAATTCTTCGTGACACACAACTAGGCGAATGGGCAAACATTAAAGGCGTTGGCCGTGTACCTCTTGATATGCCTATCAGTGAAGAAGAGCATAATAGATTCATTGCTGAAAAGAGTAATGAAGAAGATGATGTACTTAAAGGTTTTGATCCTAAAACTGCTTATGCTATTAAAAAATTACAGGCAAAATACCCACATGCTGACAATATCCTAAGTGCGTTACTAGCAGACGTAGAAAAAAACGAACTAGACAGCGATACAGCCGATCATGAAATTGAAGATCGTATCACAGATCTTGAGAAAAAAGTTGAAGATCTACTTAGCAAAGGCGAGTTAAAAGAAACCGATGACGATGGTTTGTATGGTATTATCCGTTATCCAGACACTGCTATTTCATATGTAGTCAACAATGGCGATGGATGGAAACATCTTTATGATCCAAGTTATGGATTTAGTGGCGACGTAGATTATGACGATCTTGATTATTTGGAAATTATTGACAAGGATGATGTACCTCAACGTTTGACAATAGATGATTATTATCACGAAGAAGTGAACCGTTTAAGAAAACTTAGCGGCTTAAATGAATTAAACGCAGATATGTTTAAGCAGGGTGCTGACAGTGCAAACAAACTAGCAAAATCAGCAGTTGATATGCACAGCAAAGCAGACGCGGCAATGGCTAATTCTCCATTCGCAAAAACAAAACAATATAAAGATTATCAAAAAACGAACATGGATAATAAAAAAGCAGCCATGAAACAGGGCATGCCTTATGGGCGTCAAGATATTGACGAAAGTGAAGAACGTGATTACATTTGTGTACATGCCAAAAAGGGCAAATATGAATGTAGTGCTACAAGTTCTTATGGTGCTGCTAAAAAAGCGGCAGAACACTGGAAACTAAAATCAACAGCAGGTATTGATGCGTACCTAGCAGATGTAAAACACACGGTCACTGAATCAGATAACGAACTTGAATATAACGGTAAATTACATAAAAGTGTAGACTATACAGTAGAACACGATGACCCAAGTTTCTGCTATGATTGTAAACTCGTTTCAACTACTCATGGTGAAATTGATACTGATCACGATGAAGCAGATGTTGTATGCCCACGTTGTGGTAGTCAAGCGTATGTTGAAGCAAGTCCAGAAGAGATGGACAAGTATTCTAGTCCAGAAGCATGGATGAGTGAAGCAGAATATCAGGGCAAAAAAGTAGAACTAAACAAACCAAAGCGCGGTGGTAGTAAGAAGTTTTATGTGTATACTCGCAATCCAAAAACAGGTAAGATTAAAAAAGTAGCATTTGGTGCTGCTGGCGGCGGAGGCAATCTTGCTGTTAAACTGCGAGATCCAAAGGCTCGCAAAGCATTTGCTGATAGACACAACTGTGATCAAAAGAATGACAAAACAAAACCAGGTTACTGGAGTTGCCGTTTACCACGTTACGCAAAAAGTTTAGGACTTAGCGGCGGTGGAACTTGGTGGTAACATCTTTCCTTTTGTAGAGGAAACCCTTAGTAATAGTATGCGTATACGCACCTTTCCAGAGTGTATTTGGGAAGAGGATTTAGTGTGGCATCGCGATGCTAATAATAGACATATTCATATATTAAGCGGAGATGGCTGGAAACTACAGTTTGATAACGAACTTCCTTTTGTTCTTGAACAGTTTTGTACATATTATATTCCTAAAGAAACATATCATCGTGTTATAAAAGGCACTAGTGATTTAGTAATAGAAATTATTGAATCATAATAAATACTCATGTGTAATACACTTATAGGAGATTAACACAATGGCCATTACAAAAACAGTAATTATGAATAACACAGATGGTGCTACTTATGCTACCATGGATGATTGGGCTGCAGCATATAACCCACCGGGTTATAATTCCCAAAATCCAACAAACGGTGTTACTAGGACTTATACTTTAAATGAAAACGGTTCTGTAACATGCGTAATCACATTCCCGGATCAAGCAACTTTTGATACTTGGAATAGCACAGCATCTGTATGGGATTCAACTAATATTTCAAAAGGCATTCAAGAGTAATAATGCTAATTGAAGAAATTATTAATGAGGGCGTGGGAAAGATTGTTCAGGGAATCAATACCACAGTGGATGTTAAACCTGGTGAAACTGAACGCCAGGCCAAGAAGTTCTTTGGAGGTTCTGGACATCCACAACCCCTTGTTAGTAAAAAAGTTCGCAAAAACAGCGATCCTAATACACTATACAATCTAGGATTAGCAAATGGATAAAGAAGATTGGGAAGCATATCTTAGTCTACACAAAGACAACGAAGAGAGAAGGTTGTCATTTAACCAACGCCAGGAACGTTGGCAAGAATATCTAAAAACTAAACTACCTAAAAGATCCGAAACTAGTTTCGATTTAAACAAATTTTAACATGCAACCATATAACTATTGCGTGTATCCGTGGAACTATCCTCACATAAATCATCGTGGTGTCCCGGCACTATGTTGTAATAATGCGGAGCACCAATTACCCTATAACATTAAAACACATAGACTTGACGATATATGGAACTCACCAGAGATTCAGGAAGTTAGGAAAACTCTTGCGAGCTGGTCTTGTCCTAGTGGCTGTGAGTTTTGTTTTAATAAAGAAGAAGAAGGGGTGCGTAGTTTTAGACAGAAAGCATTACGTGGTACATTTGGCACAAACATACCTTTTGATGATACTATAGTAAGAGCCTTAGATTTACGTTTGGGTAGTGCCTGTAATCTATCTTGTATTATGTGTACAAGTAATAGTAGCGTACAATTATACAAAAAATTACCGGATATAGCAAAGCAGTATGGTTGGAGTCAAGATAGATTACTTGATGTACAAACAAGGCACGATCCAAAACTAATGGACTGGGCAGATCATGATAGTAGTTGGGAAAATATACTTGCTGGTATTGATGATAACCTTCAGCACGTTTACATGGCTGGTGGTGAACCTTTCTATGTAAACAACTTTGAAGATGTACTACACAACATGATGGGCTATGCTCCACATGCTCGTTATGTTATCAATACAAATGGTACTAGACTTCTCAAAGATAAGGACATACAGCGTTTTAAACAATATAACTTAGAGTTGCGTGTTAGTATTGACGGATACGATGCTGTTGATGAGTATGTTAGACAAGGCACAGTTTGGGCAGACAAAGTTGCTGTCATGCGACAATACTACAAACATTTTAAAATTGAAGGCTGGGATTTAACTCTCAACAGTTTAAGTATACGTCAGGCACCAGTATTAATTGCCTGGCTAAGAGAGAATTTTCCAGAAGTACCTATATACACTCGTCCTAGTTATGGTGTTGATAGTTTATATTTGTGGAGACTTCCAATGGCACTAAGACAGGAAACACTACAATGGTTTCGACACTTTGCTAGTACAGACAAAAATAGTTTTGGACTAGACAGTATTATAAGTGAATTAGAGAAGCCATATGAAGATTTTCGTTGGAGAATACGTCAAGTAGTAGAATTTTGGGATAACAGAGGCAGTGTTAAACTGTCGGATATAGACGCAGTTTTGAATAAATACATACATGAAGATTAACGAAATAACAAATCAGAAAACACCAGACGACAGAATTAATGTGGTCAATACACCTGTCGCTGATAAAAGTATTTCAATGAAAGATAAGGTTAGGAATCAAAGAGTCAGACAATTTGCTAATCAAATTGGTACAGATAATCAAAGATACAATGATTATACTCATGTATCAAAACAAACAAGAGATAATCTAAATACGGCTTTAAAACGAGCAGATAATCAAGAAAGATCAGCACTGGATAGACAAGCCGCTGTAGACGCTAGACAAGGTGCTGGACAGAGTACTATTAGTAAGGTCAAACCTGTTAAATTTGATCCGAAAAATAGCGTAAGCAATGTAAAGATAGCGATGGATTAACCATGAAGATTAATGACTTTACAGAAGATTCACCTTATGCGATGTTCAAACGTTGGGCAAGTAAAACTTCTCAACCGCGCCAGTATGAAAAGGCAGCACAAACACTTCATAATGTATTAGTTAAGAAGAGTCGCAATGGAAATTTAAAACATGGTTTAGGTTATTACGCTCAGCAGATCGGTAAAACCTTTGCTGGTATTGATTACAGAGCCCTAGTTGATTATTATAAAGAACATTATGGTAGTGAAGGTATTATAGATGAATCACGTGATTATGATAACTATGAAGGCTTTTGTGCTTATTGTTGTGATAAACTAGGAATAAGAACTATACCAAAAATTAGTATTGTTGATAAAAATTTAGACGGTGCCTTTGGTCATTATAATATACAAGACAAATGTCTAACTGTAAGTTCAAAAAATAGACATCGTGCTGATGTTATGCGAACACTAGCACACGAACTTGTTCATTTAGCACAACATGAACGAGGAAGAGAATTAGATGGAGCCACAGGAAGTTCAGACGAAAACCAAGCAAACAGCATAGCAGGCATCCTAATGCGTAATTGGGCAGACAAAGATCCAGCACTATTTGAATTTAAAATTGAAAAGCCAGATCCAGAAGATACAATGGGCATCAAACGTAATCAAATGCCACAAGTAGCAACTAAAGACTACCCTGAATTTCTAGATTACCTCAAGGACAATGGCGCAACATTTAGTAAAGACACAGTGCCAGCAGACTCGCTAAAAGCAATACAAGGCGAGTTTAGTGATCATGGTGTTGAAAAGGCTTTAAAGTTAAGAAAGATTGAGAAGCCTCTTATTGCTAGTAGCGACAACTATATTATTGACGGACACCATCGTTGGTTAGCGGCACTTAATACTGGTGTAGACGTTAACATTTTCCGTGTTGACATTCCAGGTAAACAACTGCTACAGTTAGTTAAAGACTTTCCTAAAACAACATACAAAGACATTTATACAGAGCGTCTTGTTAAAGTTGATCCTAAAGGCCCAAAAAATTTAAAGAAACCTGTAAATATTTCCAAATATGCCAAACGTAAAGCAATGATGCAGGCACCTGATGATTTACAGTAAGAAGCAAATGACAGTCTAGTAGACAAGTTTTTAAAGGCAACTGGTGGCAAGTATGGCAAAAGAGATATGTGTGGTCCTGCTTGTTTAGACTTTATTGATTGGGCAAAACAACAAGGCATCG
>Ga0181568_10000495_pt1 | contig 35279 bp, 28 predicted proteins | sample 101ome_20_FD_133758 | JGI IMG/M metagenome (GOLD analysis project Ga0181568, IMG submission 133758) | Coastal salt marsh microbial communities from the Groves Creek Marsh, Skidaway Island, Georgia - 101404AT metaG (megahit assembly) | ecosystem: Environmental > Aquatic > Marine > Intertidal...
ATGCGTTCGATGCGTTCGATGCGTTCGATCGATCGGAGTCGATCGATCGATGCGTTCGATCGGAGTCGATCGATCGATGCGTTCGATCGGAGTCGATCGAGTCGATCGGAGTCGATCGATCGATCGAGTCGAACGCGCATCATCACAAGCCAACAGTCATCGGTCATCGCGTCGTCACCATCACCATCATCAATCATCGGTCGCTATCCACATCCACGCGCGACCGACGACGACGACGACGTGTCGATCGTGGGAGACGACGTGTTCGTCGATCGCGACGCGTTCGTCGAACGCTCGGATCGCCGTGCGCTTTCGTGACGCGTAGGACGTCGTGACGTGACGCGTAGGACGACGATGGCGACGACGATGGCGGCGAGCGCGCGCGCGAGCCAGACCCCACGAGGCTCGACGACGACGACGACGATCGCGCGCGATTGGACGCTCGGACGCGCGTGTGGGCGCGCGCGAGGACGGTGCGGGACGAGAGCGCGGGCGTCGGAGGTGGTGTCGAACGAATCGAGAGGCGCGGAGGCGGTGCGATACGATGACGGGGACATTCCTCGCGAGGTTGGCGCGGCGTCCAAGGAGGCGCTCGGGACGTGGCTCGAGTCGCGGCGTTTGCCGAGGCAGAAGATGGCGTTGGAGGTGAATTTGGCGGAAGGGAGAGGTTTGGTGGCGACGGAAGAGATCGCGCGGGGGGAGGCGCTGTTGGGGGTGAATCGAGGGACCATCATCACCGTGCAGAGAGCGCTCGACGAGGCGAAGCTCGGGCCGAGGCACGCCGAGTTGCAAGAGTGGAGCATTTTGGCGACGTTTTTGGCGCAGCAGGCGTTGGCGTTGGAGCGCGGGGAGGCTGGGACGTTTGGGGAGTACATTCGCGCGTTGCCGCGACGTACCGGGAGCGTGTTGGATTGGCCGGAGGATGAAGTAGATAAGCTCTTGGCGGGGTCGCCGTCGCGTCTGGCGGCGGCGGAGAGACAGGAGAGCGTCAACGCGGCGATCGATGAGATTCGATCTTTTTTTCCGGAAATCACCGTCGGGGCGTTGCGATGGGCGTTTGACATCCTATTCAGTCGTTTGATTCGTTTGGACGCCATGGGAGGCGAACTTGCGCTCGTGCCGTGGGCGGATATGTTGAACCACAAGCCCGGGTGCGCGGCGTTCATCGACTTGAACGGAGACAGCGTTTATCTCACCACTGATCGGGCGTACACCAAGGGCGAGCAAGTGTGGGCGTCCTACGGTCAGCGTCCATCGAGCGAGTTGTTGATTTCGTATGGGTTCGCCCCGGAGGTTGGCGAAAATCCCGACGACGAGTACGCGCTCACGCTCGGTGTCGACGTCAACGATCCGTACGCCGAAGCCAAGGCGCAAGTCCTCAGAGACATGGGCCTCAGCCCGGTGGAGACGTTTCCGCTTCGATTGAACGGTTACCCGCGTCAGTTGTTGCAGTACGCGTCCTTCATCCTGTGCAACCCGGAAAAGCCGAGCGAGCTTCAAAGCTTGGCCCGTACGGCGTTCACCGGCAGTTCGAGCTTTGGACAAAGCATCTTCGACACCGTGCGAGGGGTAACCAACGGGCGCGCGCGCGGTAAGCAAGGGGTGATCTTAGGTGGCGTGGCGGGCGAGATAGCCGTTCGGGAAATGCTCGCGGATATGTGCGCCGAGGCGCTCAACGCGTATCCGAACACGCTCGAAAAGGATAAGGGCATCGCCGAGGGTCGCATGCCCGAATTCCCGGGAGCCGACGCGTGGACCGGCGTCGCGCCGGAGAAGATTCGAGCCACGCAGCGTTCGGTCTCAGCCGCGCGAGTCCGCGTTTCCGAGAGACGCATTCTCGCCAAGACGGACAGCGAAGTCCGCCTGCAGTTGCGCAAATTGAAGCAAAAGTCGTTGATGGACGGCTTGTTGTGATAGAGCCGTCGGTCGCGCAGCGCTTAGAGCTTTCATACGTAGGTCGCGCTTTTAATCTACACTAATTTTTCGACGATTGAGCGTGTTTAATTAGATTTCTCGCAAATCTGTATTACACCCCAGGCACCAACTACCGTCGTCTAGAGCAATCTAATTGCTCTCGACGCCGTGTCTCGCAAATGTGCGAAACGTTTACGCTTCCGGGAATTGGAACGAGCATTCCTTCCCAGTAAGCTTCTTGTAAACACCCGCGAACGTATCGAGCTTGTACTCCGTCGTGTTGCGATCCTTCGGGTCCAAGTACACCTTGAGGAGGCGGGAGCCATCCAAGCGGTATCGCTGGCGCTTGCCGACAATCTCCGTGGGGTAAACCAAGTCTTCCAAGAGCGCCGTGTGAACCGCGGTGAGGGTACGAGATCTAGGGCGGGAGCGCGCCATGTTGTTGGACGGCACCGGCATGATGCGTCGGTTCGCGATGATCACCACATCCTTACCGCTGAACTTCTTCTCGAGTTCACGAACCAAGCGTTGCTGAATCTTGTGGTAAGACTTCAACGCGCGGTACGGCACGTGGATGACGATCGCCGTGCGGCCACCCGCGACGGAGACTTCGGTCGCGGAGTTGATGTAAAGGTCCTTAAGGTCGGCCTTGAGCTCAGCGTTCGTCGCTTCGAGGTCGGCGATGGCCTGCGTTGTCATATAAAACGAGCGCGCGACAGTCAGTCACTCATTCTCTCCCCAAACCTCGAGTCCCCCGCGACCGTCTCGTCCGTCGCCATCATCCACCATCACCACGCCGTCTACGCGCGCGCGCGGCGCCAAACAGCCACCACGAACGCGCGCAGACGCGTGTGGGAATCACATCTTCACACATATCCACTCTCTCGCGTCGCACATCGACCGCGCGCACGTCACGCGCGAGACGATCGGTCCCAACAAACCCTAAAGTCACCCATCGCGTCGCCGGATGTCTGCACGTACCTGCGCCACGGTCTCCTCGAACGACGTCACGGCGGCGCCGTTCGGCTTAACAATCTGTGCAATCGCAAAATTTACCCCTTCGTCAGTCGCACGTTCGTCGGCGTCATCCTCGGCGCTCTCGGGCGCCGCGTTCGATCCCACCGCGATCGGGAAAGCCCCAAAGCGCTCGACCGCGCCGGCGCGTCGAGCGCACGTCAGCGCACGCGCATCGACGCGCGTCGCGCGCGCGACGGAGAGAACGAACATAATCATCGTCTCGCGCGAGATCTTCCGCACGCACCTTCAGGGTCATCTTCGCAAAAGCTCGCGTCGCGTAAAGGAGGATCGCGGTCGCGGCGAGGGCGAGAAGTCTGAGGTCGGCCCGAATGTCCGATGGTTTACGAAGGGCTGGGTGCGAGGGACCGGCGAAGGGAAGGGAGACGCGCGATGCGACGGCGACGAGTGGGGAGAGACCATCAAAAATATGAAATGCGTGGTAATCCAAACGTATCATACCGGCATCGGTCTAAACTTTAACGGCTTGGGCTCTTCGCCGCCCATGCGCTCGAGTCGGTGGGCTTCGTACTCGTCGTACGAACCCTCGAAGAAGACGACGTTGGAATCGCCCTCGTACGCCAAGATGTGCGTGGCGATCTTGTTCAAGAACCAACGATCGTGCGAAATGCAAATGGTGGTGCCGTTCCAGGATTGAATGGCGTCCTCGAGGCATCGAAGGGTGGCGACGTCGAGGTCGTTAGTCGGCTCGTCGAGAAGCAAACAGTTACCGCCGCTCGTGAGAGTTCTGGCGAGTTGCAATCGGTTGCGTTCACCACCGGAGAGGCTGCCGACCTTCTTTTGCTGATCGGCGCTCTTGAAGTTGTACCAGCTGCAGTACGCGCGCGCGTTCACTTGGCGAGTGCCGAGAGTGATCTCCTCGCCGCCGCCGCTCAAGGTGTCGTACACCGTCTTCTCCGGATCCAAACTATCGCGGCTTTGATCGACGTACATGAGCTTGACCGTTTCGCCGACGGTAATATCACCACCGTCGGGCTTCTCTTCACCGGTGACCATTCTGAAGAACGTCGTCTTACCGGCGCCGTTACCGCCGACGATGCCAACGACGGATCCGGGCGGGATGATGCAGTTCAGGTCATCGATGAGCAAACCACGGCCGGGGTAACCCTTTTGTAATCCACTCGCGTTGATGACGACGTCACCCAGACGCGGGGCGGCGGGAATGGTGATGGAGTCCAAATCTTGTCGCGCTTGGAATTGAGCCGCGGCTTCGCAGAGCTCCTCGTATTGGCGAAGACGCGCCTTACCCTTCTTAACTTGGCCCTTAGCGTTCGAGCGCACCCACTCGAGCTCTTGCTCGATTTGACGATCCAAAGAGCTCTTCTTCTTGTTTTCTGCGTCGAGACGCTTGCTCTTGCTTTCGAGCCAAGACGAGTAGTTGCCCTCGAAGGGAATACCCTCGCCGCGGTCGAGCTCCAAAATCCAACCCGCGACATTGTCCAAGAAGTAACGGTCGTGCGTAATCGCGACGACCGTGCCCTTGAAGGTGGCCAAGAATTGCTCGAGCCACGCGACGGATTGCGCGTCCAAGTGGTTGGTGGGCTCGTCGAGAAGCAAGATGTCCGGTTGCGAGAGCAACAATCGGCAGATGGCGACGCGACGGCGCTCACCTCCGGACAAGTTCTTGACGAGAGCGTCACCCGGAGGACATCGAAGCGCATCCATCGCGCGCGCCACTGTACGCTCGAGCTCCCACGCGTTGGAGGCGTCGAGCTTATTTTGCAATTGGTCCATGCGCCTCATGAGGGCGTCGACATCGGCGTCGGGTTGCGTCATATCCGCGGCGATTTGATTATATTCATCCAAATCATCTTGCACCGCCTTCACGCCCACCGCGATATTTTCCGCCACCGTGTCACCATCGTCCAACGCCGGTTCTTGCGCTAAGTATCCAACCTTGATTCCCGGTTCCAGGTACACGTCGCCGTCGAACGCCGTGTCCACCCCCGCCAAAATCTTCATGAGCGTAGATTTACCCGCCCCGTTCGCACCGAGGATCCCGATCTTCGCCCCGAGGTACATGCCCAAATTAATATTCTTAATCAGTTCCTTCCCGTTCGGCGTCACCTTGCGCACCTTGGACATGCTCAGGATGATTTTCCGCGTCTCCGTCTGGTACGCGCTCCCCTCCTTCACCTCGCCGGGGCTCTTATACTTCCCGGCCCCACCGCCACCGCCGCCGCCACCGCCGCCGCCCGCCGGTTTCGCACCACCGGCGTTCTTACGCGCGCTCTTCTTCCCCGCATACGTCGTCGTCGCGTCCCGTCGTCGTCCCGAGAAGAGCGCCGCGTCGAGACGCCCTCGACCCTGAGGTCGAAGCGCCGCGCCCGTGGCGAACGCCGAGCGACCGGCGCGCGCGCACGCTGGCGCGCGCGTCACCGCCGTCGTCGTCATCGTCGTCGTCGTCGCACCGAGCATGGTGGATGGATTCGCGAGAATCTCTCCGCGCGTCGCGCACTCGCGACACCGCGCGAAAAACGTCGACGACACTCACCGACGCATGGGGCGCGAGGCCGCCGACGCCGACGACGGTGTCGTCGTCGCGCGCGCATCGGAGGCGGGCGACGTCGACGAGGCCGTCGCGCGCGTCGTCACGAGCGCGAGCGCGAGCGCGTCGTCTTCCGCCGTGCGCGCGATGCTGTTAAAGGTGCGTCGAGCGCACTGGCGCTGGAGCGCCATCCTGTCGCTCTTCGCCGCGGGCGTGCTCTTCGCGACGCAGTACGGCACGCTCGAGGGCGTGCGTCGAGTGATGAGCGATGGTTACGTCACGCGCACGCACGCGTCGCTCGCGTCGACGTCGCCGACCGCGGCGTTCGCGAGTCGCGCGCGCGCGCCTTGATTGATTGTTTGGTTTCGTTCCTGAGCGACGCGAACGGCGCGCGACGCGAACGACCGCGAAGCACCGCGCGACGACGCGACCGAACGCGCGCACGAGACGGTCGTCTCGGTTCGTCGACGCGCGTCGTTGAGCGCGCGCGCTACCCCTGTAATGTGACTAGTCGTAGAGCTAACCGTCGCCTCAATCGACGCCGCGTCGTTCCGTCTGTCCGTCGACATGCCGACGCCGCGTCGGCGCGTCTCGCGCGCGCCGAGGGCGAAGACGTCATCGACGTCACCGTCGACGCGCTCGCGCGGGAAAACGCGCGCGCCCGCGGCGAGTAAGGCGTCGACACCGTACGAGAGTCGCGCGTCGTCGATCGCGAGACTCCTCCTGGGACCGACGCGAACGCGCGTCGTGAGCGAGTGGGCGTCGACGAGATGGCGAACGAACGCGCGCGCGTTCGCGGTGCTCGCGTTGGCGTGCGCGGCGACGTATCTGCGGGACGTGTACGTGCCGGCGTCGGTTCGCGTGCGGGTGACGAATAGTCTCCCGAGTTGGGTGAACGACACGGTGCTGTCCAACATACCGGCGTTGGATTTACAAATGTTGGAGCGTCCGGTGGCGGCGAAACGAGGGCCCGGGGTGCGAGTGCGCGAGCGCGGTCTGGGGCCGAAACACCCGGTGGTGATCGTCCCGGGATTCGTGAGCACGGGATTGGAGTTGTGGCGCGGCAAAGCGTGCGGCTCGAGTTATTTCCGGAGGCGAATGTGGGGGACTCCGGCGATGGCGCGCGCATTTTTTAGCAATCAAAAGTGTTGGATGGAGCACATGAGACTCGATTCGAGGACCGGATCCGATCCCGAGGGTATTCGTCTTCGTGCGGTTCGCGGATTAGAGGGGGTCGATTGGTTCGTTCCGGGATATTTCGTCTGGGCGAGAATCATAGAAGAGTTGGGAGATTTAGGATACGATGCGAACACCATACACAGCGCGGCGTACGATTGGCGATTGAGCCCGACGATGTTAGAACGCCGAGATGGGTATTTCACCCGATTAAAGTCCGTCATAGAGACGTTGCACGCGGTGCACGGGGAACGGGTGGCGGTGCTCGCGCACTCGTACGGGGACACAATTTCTCGATACTTTTTTGACTGGGTGGAGACCCCGGTGTCGAGAGGCGGGGGAGGTGGCGGCAAACGGTGGGTGGATAAATACGTGCACGCGTACGTCGACATCGCCGGTCCCATGCTCGGGATTCCCAAGACCATACCGAGCCTACTCAGCGGTGAAATGCGAGACACGGCTATTTTAGGAGAACTCGAGGGTATGCTCGGAGGCTTACTCGAGACGGCGGTGGGGCGTTTGATAGGTAGTCAGATCAAGGAGGTGTGTGAGACCTTCAGGACTTGGGGTGCGCTGTGGGCGATGCTTCCACGCGGCGGTGCGGCCGTCTGGGGGGATGAAGATCACGGGGCTGCCGAGAAATCAGCCGCCGGCGCCGCCGGCGAAATGATCAAGTTTTTCTTACAAATGCGCGACGCGGGATCGTCGATCGATCAGAGCGTCAATCACACCGTCGATAGCGCGCTCGACATGCTCTTCGAGTATTTGGCGGAGTCTAATCCACACAACGTCGCAGAGTTTAGTCGAGCCACGAGTCGCGAATCTCGGCAGCGTCTGAAGAAACTCGTGCCAGACTTGGAACGAAAGACAGCCCCGAGTTTCGGTGACCCGCTGAGCAGACCTTTGCCGTACGCACCGAATTTAAAGGTGTTTTGTCTCTACGGTGCTGGTAAACCGTCAGAGAGGGCGTACGTGTACGAGCGATACGCGGAGGATCCATTGCGCCCGTATCAACTGGACGTCGCGCAATCTCAAAACGGCACGCTCACGCACGGCGTGTGGCAAGTCGACGGCGACGGATCGATTCCTATCCTCTCACTCGGATACATGTGTCGAGAGTGGACGCAAAACGCGACGTTAAATCCCGCGAACGCATCCACGACGACGCGCGAATATCCGCATCGAGCGCTCCCCATCGCCGTCGGCGGATTTCAAGGCACCTCCGAGGGCGACCACGTCAACATCATGGGCAACGAGGACCTCATCACCGACATTCTCACCATCGTTGCCGGCGCTGAAGACGACGTTCCCGAACGACTCATCAGCGACATCGACGACCTCTCCTCCGTCGTCTCTCGCCGCCGCCGCGCCGCCGCGACGTCCGACCCTTCGTACGACAGTTACTAGCGCGTCTCGCCTCGCCCCACGCCTCAACGTCCTCACCCGGACGCCTCGGCACTCCAAATATTTCAGGTTTCATCGCACGCGCGTCCAAAATCAATCTTATCGCTCGTCCCCGCCGCTTCGAGCGCGCGTCCCCCGCGTCCCGCGCCGCGAGATTTCAGCTCCCCCTCGGCGCCCGGAGCCGAGTGCGTGCGCGTCGCGTCACTGCTCAGCGCGCGCGCTTCCGCGCCGACGCGCGCGCGAGACGACGATTAAAGAACCGAGGGAACGCGACTGAGAGGCGCGTTCGACTCCCACACACCGCGACAGCGGCGACGCGCAGCGCATTCAATCTCGACGTCTCAACGGTCGACCAGCCGTGGTGGGGTCGGACGGACAGCCATGCCCCAACGTGCGCTGCCGAATGGACTCAAGCTGGGCTTTATCGAGGTGGAAGACGAGAGCGCTGGAGACGAGCGGTGCGCCTCGCCGCGTCCGTCGATGGTGAAACCGTACGAGAAACCAAAGGCGGCGACGCGGAAACCGCAACCACCGCCGCGACTGCGGTCAAAAAAATACAAGTGCTTGAAACCGAGAAAGCCGAGGGTTCTGTGTCAGGAGACGACGACTGACCGCGTGGAGGCGTATGCGAAGTCATTGAAGGAGTATTATCGACAGCTTCGGATGTATGTCTATCATTGTAATGTCGTGGATAAGTGCAACGAGACGCAACTGCGCGAGTTTCTCAGTCGAGTGATTATGCGCGTCGTACAGTGCTTGGTGGCTGAAGACACGGTACACGGCGAGTACGTCGAGAAGGCCACTCTTCGGTGCGATTTAGACGCGATGCACATCGTCGATTCGTTCTTGATCACCCTGTATAAAAAGGATGACTGCATCGACAAGTTTTCAAAAGACATGCTTCTTCTAGAAGAAATCTTGATGGACTTTTGCTACAGTAAACTCGCCATCAAGCACGGATTCGATTACAAAGTGGCCGATTGCGTTGGTGAAGTCTCGGAGGAGGCTGAAAAGCTGGTTAAGGGCCTGACTCGGGAGGACAAGGATCGCATGGAGCGCCGTTGGAAGCTTTGGTTGGACAAGACGACCTTTGACGACTGTCAAATGGGACCTTTCAATCGCCATGAGCTCTCGAAGCTCTGTAAACCACCGTACACGGTAGAGTACCAGGTCGAAAGGAACAGCAGTGGGGCGTTCACACGTCTCTCTCCAGATGAAGTGAGTCCATTCGCGTTGTGCCACAAAAAGCTGAGTGAAATGCCCGAAATAAGCACGAGCACGGGTGAAGTCATCATCTATGAGAAAGGCATCGAGCCCACAAGATCACACAAGGATTTGTGTGAACTCATTCATGGTATTTCCAAATGTCCTCGCGCGCAAGCTGCGGCTAAGCGAACCGACGTCAACTCCATCTTCGCGTACGTACGCTGAAGGTTACTGACAAACAAGTTGGACCGTCTTACTACTAATAAAGGTTGATTACCCCCCTAGAACGTTGTACTAGTCATCGGGCCTGGGCCCGTCAAAATAGCATTTCCATAGCCTTTTTGAATTGAACAGAAACAACGTTCTTCGAATCAGGTCCCAAAGACGTGTCCTCGAAAACTGACGAAGCGCTGCGGGAGGACGCCAGGGACGATGAACCGGCAAACGTCGCCTCGCCGACCCCCCGAGGGAGTTTTCGGCGCGCGATTTAGTGCGATGCAAACGATGATGCGACATCGCGTCGCGCCGTCCGCTCGCGCGGGGTCTCTTTCGGCGCGCGTGCGGAACGGCGCGACCGTGTCGAACATGACGTCACACGCTCGAGCAATCCCGGGAAGAGCTCTGTCCGTCGACTACGAGGACGAGGTGGACGTGGGCGCGATGGATAGCTACGATGGCGCGAGCTGTGTGGTCACCAACTCGCAAGACGTCGACCGAGTGAGCGTCGGACAGGTTTTGCGCGAGCAAATCGCCGCCATGGGTGGAGAACAACTGATGGACCCGAAAGATTTCGTCTCCACCGACGCGCAGCGAGCGCAGTGCGCGGTGCTATTCGGGTCGTGCGCGGCGTTAGCGTTGAAAGGAATGTGGCTTATGGGTCAGGACGGCTTCTCGACGGCTGAGACGTTCATGGTGCTCGTCACGGTGGGGTTGGCGTACTGGACGAGCGACTTGGGAACGGGCATCTTCCACTGGAGCGTGGACAACTACGGCAGTAAGAAGACGCCGCTGGTGGGAGGAGTGATCGATGCGTTTCAAGGGCATCATAAATATCCTTGGACCATCACAAAGCGCCAGTGGGCGAATAATATTCACACCACGTGCGTAGCACCGCTCGTCTTCACGACGCCGACGCTCTTTTTCAACGAGCGACCGACCGACCTCATCTTCGTCGGCGTGTTTACATCGTTGATCGTACTGAGTCAACAGTTCCACGCGTGGAGTCACATGAAGAAGAGCGAGCTCCCGTCCATCGTGTTGAAGGCGCAAGATATGGGGCTCTTGATAGGTAGACGGGACCACGGGCAGCACCACAAGTCGCCGTTCGCGTCCAACTATTCCATCGTGAGCGGATGGTGGAATCCCGTACTCGACGGTAATGGCTTCTATCGCAAGCTGGAACAGATGGTCTACGACACCACGGGTGTTCCACCCAGGTGCTGGTCGGACGACGTCGAGTTTATCGTGCAGGAGTCTGCGCCGGAAGGCTGGGGTAAGGGAATCTTGGAGTCGAAATGATTCTCGACGCGCCGAGGCTTTCGTGATGTCTTTGCATGTTTTGAATTCGTTTTATCTCGCGCGTGTACAGTTCCTAGTGTTACAATTGTAGTGTTTTGATACATGTTAGTTTTCCTCGCGACGAAGCGCCAAGACTTCGTCAATCACTCTCACGCACGCGTCGTGGTGCATCGCCAACGCGACGTCTCTCGGCGACACGGGCGCGTTGTTCGCTCCGAGAGAGTGATCCGTGTTCAAGTGATCGGCTTCCCATTCGCCCACTTCCACGGACGCGCCGTACGACAGGAGTTTCCGACACGCTTCCACGCGTCCCCACTCGCACGCGGAGAAAAGCGGCGTCTTCCCGTTATAGTACCTCGCATCCACGTCCGCGCCTCCGCGAGAGACGAGCAAGTCGATGCACCGCACATCGCCTCGTTTCGCCACCGCGTGCAGGGGTTTCCACCCCTGTCGCGACCAGCGCGTGTTGGCGTCGGCGCCCGCGTCCAACAGTCGCGCCACGCACGCCGCCCTCGACGTTTCCGATATCCCGTCCGCGCACGCCGCCTCGAGCAGCGCCCCATCTTTCGGCATACCGTGCGCTAAGAGTACATCAAGAGCCTCTCGCTCGCCTCTCGACGCCGCAGCCCGTCCCGCTCTCGTCAACGCCTCCTCCCACGTCTCGTCTCCCACCGGCCACGTCGTGTCACGTCTCTTCTCCAGCACGTTTCCGAGCTCTCGCGCGCGTCCTCGCATTGCTAACACCGCCACCGCCGCGCCGACGTCCGCGTGCGGGAATCCACACAGCACTTCGAGCGCGGGCCAGTTTTCGCTCCTCGCCGCGCGGTCCAGGTCCGCGAGCCAACGCGCGAGGTTGGGATCGCGTCGACGACGCGCGAAATTACTCGACACGGTGAGCGCGCTCGGCGCTCCAGACGCGCGCGCGACGATGTGCATCCCTCCTTTCGCGCGCGCGTCTCCTCTCTCCTCCGCGCGCGCGTGTGCGGACGCGGTCGACGACGATGATGCGTTTTCGCGCTGGGTGACTGTTGGAGACGCGCCGAGTCAGCGCGAGGAGAGACGGAGGCGCGCGACGTTACAAACGTGACTAGGATGATTTTTTCTTGGAATCAGCGGCGTCGCGCTCGGCCTGTGCCTCCTCTAACCCTTCGCAGTGGTTCCAGACGATGCTGATCTCTCTCGCGAGCGCGGCGCGAATGAACGTGGCGCCGAGGACGCCGGGCACGATGTACAAGAGCGCCGGTTGCGCGGCGTCGAAGACGTTCATGACGACGATGGTGGTGACGATACCGACGACGTAGCCGACGGCGACGGCGTTGAAGTACGTGGGAACGTTCTTTCCGTCGTGCTTGGTCGTGCGAGAGGCGGTGGCGGATTTCTTGGACGCAGATCTCGTGAGCGCTTTTTTCGGCGCGGCGGCGGCGGCGAGGCGCGCGTTGTCCATTCTCAAAATCATCGCGACGTAGAGACCCGGGATGACGATGTCACCGAGACCCAACATGCTGAACGGTCTCTCCGTGCCGGAGATGGCGCTCAGGGCGACGCGAGGAAAGAGGAGTTTGATCGGGGCGTCGAACGAACGCGCCACGCTCACCATCACCGGGGTGAAGAATACCCAAAAGATGTCGTAAAAGAACAATCCCGCCAACAAAACCGCTCCTATTTGCACGCTATCGATCGATAAGTACTCGATCCCTTGCAACGCGAAGCACAGTCCCAACGCGTTGTTTGCCAACCAGTGCTTCGTGCGCATGTACTGCAAAGTTCCGACGCTCGCCAAAACCGTCGACACCGCCTCCGCCGCCGTAAACTCCACCGTCCACCGTTCCTCGTTTAACCAACGAATCTTCGGCACCGCGAACAGGGCGTAGCTCTTCAGATCCCGTCCACCGAACACAACGCCGTGCACGACGGGCGTGACGATCGCGCTCACCGCCAACACGCCAAGAACGCCAAAGTACGCCGTCGCGCACGCGTCGAGCAAATTTTTGGGCAAAAACTTAAACGCCAAAAACGCCGAGAACAACACGCACGACCCGACGATGGGAAACTTCTTCGCGTCGTCCGCGCTCATCACCTCCCCGCTTCCATCGCTCGCCGGCCGTACGCTTCGATACGCTCCCGCGACGACGCACAGAGAGCTCACCGCGACGATTTGCACATTCGGATCCACCACGGTGACGCACGGCGCGAGCGCGCACGCGAGCAGCGCGACGTGCACCCACGGCGCCGCCGTCTTTTCGTGCGCCACTCTCTCCCCGCTCTCGGGCGCCATGACGAACGCGAGGTTTTCGGCGGTCGACTCGCGACGCGCGCGACTGTCCCGTTCGGTCGGGTCGATCGTCCCGAGGCGAAAAAGATGAGACGACGCGCGCGCGCGCGGGACGACGCGGGACGCGACATCTACCCACTACTACTATGACGCGTACAAACGCGCACGCGCGACGCACGCTCTACCTAGGACGACGCTCAATCCGCGCGACGACGAATCCTATCCGCGCGCCCGCTCGCCGCGCCCGCGCCCGTTCGCGCCGCCGACTGCGCCTCCGTCGCCGCGGCCAACGCGTCGTTCGCCGCTCGCCGCACGTACGCGCTCGCCCGCGCGTGCGCCGTCCCGACCGCTCGACCGACGCGTTCAAACGTCGTCGCCAGCGCGTCGTCCACGACGGATTCGCGCGCGATGAGAAACGGCGCGAGAAACCGGTCGTAGACGTAGAGCGCGCCCTGCCACCGCGGGTGCCACAGGTAGACGGAAAACACCAACTGCGCGCGCGACGAAGAGAACGAGGACGGTCAGCGTCGAGACGAGAGAGACGTGCGATCGCGCCGTGCGTACCTTGCACTCGCGATAGAGCGCCACGCGCGCGTCGAAGACGTAATCGAACGCGGGAAGCATCGCCAACCACGCGCTCGCCACCGCCCAGTAGATGCACCATCCGCGTTGGGCGTCGGGTTTTTTACGATCGTGTTCGAGCGTCTTGAACGTGAGGTAGCCGGGATAGACGACGACGAGGAGGAGCTGTGCGACGGCGGCGACGCTGGACGGAAGCATCGCGCGCGCGAGCGTCTGTGGGCGCGGGGACGGATGGATTGTCCAACGATAGATTAGTGCTTCAACACGCAACGCGGGTGGCGACGCACGCGGCGCACACCGTGACGACGCGCACGGCTCGCCGCGGTGATGTACACGTCGACGCCTTCGCGTTCGAGCGCGCTCGTGTCGCGCGTGACCGTCGTCTTCCCAAGGGCGAGTTTGGTGGCGCCGTACACGAGCATCGTGTTGGAATACGCGAGCGAGCGCGTGGTGCGCGTCGAGCATCCCTCCGTGTTCGCGCGGATGAACGGCGCGTTCACCTCGGTCCAGTCGCACGCTTTTCCTCGCGAGCGCGCTCGCGTCGCGGTCGCGGCGGCGGTGAATACGTCGAACGCCTCGGCGTCTCCGCGAGCGTTTTTTTTGTCCCTCGTCTCGTCTCGTCGATCGATCGGCGAGACGAGACGAGGCGACGCGCGACGCGACGACGGGCGACGATGTCGACGCCGAGAAAACCCGAAGAAAAATCGTGGACCCCGTTCGCGACGCTTCGCAGGCGCGCGCGCGGTCGCGAATCGCACGTCGCGGCGTGTGAAGCATTCGCGCGAGGCGATTACGCGACCGCCATCGAGCGTTTCGGGGATGCGCTCGACGTCGATGGCGCCAACCAATTCGCGCTGTGTAATCGCGCGCTCGCGCGGATGCGTTGCGGGAATTTTTCGGACGCCGTCGCGGACGCGGAGGCGTGCGTGCGACGCGCGCCCGAGTGGCACAAGGCGTGGTTTCGATTGGGACAGGCGAGGGAAGCGCTGGGGCGAGACGCCGAGGCGTTGCGCGCGTATCTAGAGTGTCGACGGTGCGATGAGAGAGGTGCGGACGGTGAGGAGTGCGAGAACGCGATCGCGGCGTTGCGCATGCGCGTCGAGCGAGGGGAGAGCGAGGCGACGAGAGAGGGTTTGCGGGAGATGGAGGCGGCGCGGGACGTCGACTTGCGCGAGGAGGACGCCGAGAGGGATCGACGACGCGAGAAGAGGATTGAAAAGTGGGAGGCGAAGCGAGCGAAGCGTAAGGATGCGGAGGAACGATTGAAACAGAGTCTTGGTGTGGAGGGGGACGACGTGCGAGTGGCGGACGTGCACACGTACGTGGATGATTTCGAAGATTCCGACGACAGCGCGTTGGAGGCGTACGACGGCGCGGGCAGGGCGAAGTTTATCGAACGAAAGATTACGGATTTCGTCTCCATCACGAGGCGCGCGCACACGCACGTGGGCGCCAAGGCGACCGTGGACACCATGTTCGAGATGAGACGGTACGGTAACTGTCAAATTTCGTTGAACGCGAAATTGGAGGCGACGGCGAAATTCAAAGCGAGCGCCGACGCCATGGACGAGTGTCGACTGCCGTACGTCGTCATTCCGGTGTGGAGAGAAGCGTCGAGTCCGTGGCCGATGCCGCTCGCACGATCGCATCAGGACGTACAAGATTCCATGTGGCTTCTCGAAAACGTCGCGCGCACCATGGCGATGGCGATGTACGAACACGTCGGTAAATCCGCCGACGATTTACACCGATGCCTCGATTCTCCGCTCTTCGAAGTGAACGGCGAGAGCGGTCCCAGAGCCGAGGACGTGTCACCCTCGGCGTTGGTGTTATCGGGCGACGAATCGTTCGTGTCCGGGTACGGCGAGCGAACGAACGCACTCGTGCGCGTGGATTGGTTGGAGGCGTACGAAGAGGAGGACGACGCGGCGGACGACGGGGCGACGCTCTTGCAAGTCACCATCTGTCGCGAGCTCGCCGAGCGATTAGACGGCAATTTCATCACCACGGACGAGCTCGATCCGAGCGAACGCGACGGTGAAGGTCCGAACGGTGAGAGCTACGCGTGTCCGCGAGCGAAGAGACCGACCGAACGGACGCTGGCGTCGTTCTTTTTGTGCCCGGTCCAGAAATAACGCGCGAGACGTTGACCGCGAACCCGACAATGACGCCCGCAGATGGCCCGTCCGACGCCCTGGTACAGACGAACGCGTCGAGCGTCGTTGAAATCGCGCGCCGATTGCGCGAAGACCTTCGCGCGATCGACGAGCTCCGTCGTCGAGACGCGCGCGACGAAGAGACTCTCGAGACGCTTCGTCTTCGCGAACTCGAGGCGACCACCGCGTCGTGGATGCTTCGCAGACGAAAGCTCAAGCAATCCACCCTCGGCGATTGCGAACGAGCGCAGTTGCGCGAACTCTTCGACGCGCTCGACGCCGACGGTGGCGGTGAGGTGGAGTTCGACGAGGTCGTCGGCGCGTTCGCCGTCGTCATGGGCGGGAGCGACGCCGAAGCCGCGGCCAGAGAACTCTTCGCTCGCATCGACGTCGACGGCAGCGGCACTCTCGATTTTCAAGAGTTCACGCGATTGATGAGCGATCTCGAGTGCGCGCGAGAGCAGGGCTCGAGCGGTGGCGACGAACGCGGCGCGATTTTTCGACAGGCGGCGGCGGCGCTGCAGACGCGCAGGTGCGTGTCCGATTTCATCGAACAATGGAGCGGACGCGACGGCGGTCGGGCGAAGCACCACGCTTTTAATTAATTCATCTCGTTTTGTTTTCCACTTGTAATTCATGGATATCGTACCCGAACGCGCGCGAGATTGACACCGTCGGCGGCGGCGCCGCCCGAAACGTCAGAGCGCCTCTCGCGTCATGCCCACGACCGCCGTGCCCACCTGCGTCGCCTACGACGACACGCGCACCGCGTGCATCGTAGGCACCGCCGACGGCGAACTCGTCTTTCGCGAGCGCGCATCGTCGGCGTCGGCGTCGGCGTCCACCGCGTCGATCGACGCATCCAGGGCGTCACCGCATTCAAATCTCTCCACCTCCGCATGGACGCGCGAGGCGACGGCGCGCGCCACCGACGCCGGCGTCGGCATCATCGACGTCGCCCTCAGCGACGCCAGTCACGGCCGCGTCGTCGCCGCATCCACGGAGAGCGGTGAGATTTCCTTTTGGCGAGCGAGCGCGAACGCCGGCGCCGTCGTCTCTCGGTTGGGATCAGTACGCGTCGACGGCGGCGCGCGCGCGCGTCAGATTGCCTTCGCGCCGACGCACGACGCGTTAACCCTCGCCGCGGCGTGCGACGACGGCGTCGTGCGCTTTTACGAACCGAGAGACTCGTTGACGGCGACGGCGTGGGAGTCGAGCGACGTCTTCGAGAGCGCGCGTCCCGGCGGTCGCGCGACGTCCCTGGCGTGGCGACGATCGTCCGAGCGCGTGAGCGCGAGTATTACACATTTCCCGATTTTAGCTGTCGGTACGTCTTGGCCGCGCGACGCGAGGCACACCGTGAGCGCGCTGGCGCGCGACGAGCGCGCGCGGCGCTGGCGCGTCGTCGCCGAAATGGAGAACGACGACGGTGACGACGAGGAGACGTCCCGATTGGCGTGGAGCGCGACGACGACGGCGCGAGGCGCGCTCAGTCTCGTCGCCGCGCGCGGGTCGACGTGTGTCATTTACGAATTCACCGGCGTCACGCCGCGTGGGGTGGAGTCGACGAAAACGATGGGTCGATTACGACATCCGCGGCGCGTCACGAGTTGCGATTGGAACGCGAGCGGAAGCGTCATCGCCACAGCGGCCGAGGACGGCGTCGTGCGCATGTGGAGCGCCAATCTCAAAGACGGCGCGTGGTGCGAACACGCGGTCGCCGGTTAGAGGAACGCGTGAAAAACAGTCATGTCACGACGAGACAGTTACATAGAAGCTACATCCACGTCACTCGCTCGCCGCGCGTTTCGCCGTCGCCGCCGCGTCGACGAAATCCGCGAATCGCGACTCGACGTCTTCGTCCGCGACGCCCGCCTCTCGCGCGCACGCTCGCATCTCCTCTGCCGCGCGCACGCTCGCCCCGATGTTTTCAATCATCTCCTCCGCGTCGTGCGGTGGGTACGCACCCGCACCGATCTCCTCCACCGCTCGTTGAAACTTCTCACACGCCTCCACCATCGGTTCGAGCGCGTCGACGCGCGCGCGTCTCTCTCTCACCGTCGGCGCGATGAGCGTCTTCAACACGCGAGTGCACGCCGTCGCGTACGCGCTCGTCGCCTTGGCGCGACGCATCTCATCTTCGTCGAAATCGTCGTCACAAAATCGTAAATCGTCCTCATCCAATCCAATCGGTCCCGCCTCTTCGGCGTCTTCGGCGCCGTCTTCCGCGTCGGCGTCTTCGGCGCCGAGCGTTTTTAATTCGTCGCTCACATCCTTGATGAACCTCGCGCATCGCATCAATCGACCCGATATCGCCCGCACCGCGTCCTTTGGCGCGCGCGCGAACGATTTCGACGCTTCCCACACTCTCCCCACGCTCGCGCGCACCTTGGCCGCGCGTCCCTCGCCGTTCGCCGCGCAACACGCGCGAACGACGGCGCACGTCGCCTCGGCGCACGTCGCCGCCGCGTCGGCGACGTCTCGACGATAATACCTCGCCCCTCGCCCCCCGTTCGCGGCCAACGTCCGCGCCACCTCCATCGTCAGCGCGGCGTGCGCGTCGTGTAACGCGGCAAGTATCCCTCGCGCGTGCGAATTATCGAGCGTCGACGCGTCGTCGTCGTCGCGGAAAAACACGCCGACTGCGAATGATTCCAAATGATTTGTCAGTCGCGCGTTCGAGCGAGCGAGAGACGAAGACAGAGAGACAGACGCGCGCACGTACCTTTGGTCGCCTCGGCGTCCAGACGCGCGCACGCCCGGACGCACGCGCGCGTCGTCATCGCGTCCACATCATCCGTCCCGGCGGCGTTCTTTTCGTCGTCGTCGTCGTCCACGAATCGCGCGGCGGTTTCGGCGTACGCGACGCACGCGGCGATGAGCGCGTCACCGTACGACGTGAGATCGGTCGCGGACGCGACGTCGTCGGCGGACATGGACGCGCGTCGACGCGGTGTGCGGACAGATTCATGTCTTTCTGTCCCGCGCGCTTTTTCGCGAAGAGCACCGACGTACCCGCGCTCGACGCGTCGATCGATCATCGATTCAGCATTACAAACACACACATATAGAGCACCGACCATCCATCTCTCTCACTCCACGCACTCACGCGACCTCCTCATCGCGCGTCTCGCCCTCGCGTCTCGCCGCGCGGCGTCGCGCTCTTCGATTCCCGCCGCCGTTCTCCGCCGCGTCTCCTCCGCCCCCGTCCTCGAGACGCGTCATCGCCGCCATCTGACTCGGCGTGACGCGCTCCCGACGCTTACTCTTCCGTTCGTTCACTTTATTCGGATTCGCCTCGATGACGCGCCTTTGTCTCGCCTCTTCCTCTCGCGCGTTCTTCTCCTCGTTTCGGTCCAACGCCTCGCGAAACGCGACGTACCCCATCCCACCCGTGATGACGACGAGGAGGACGACGGCGAGCGCGAAGGCGGCGGCGACGATGGGGTCGGTGGTGGTGACCGCGTCGAGCGCGGCGTCGGCGTCGACGTCGAGCGGCGGTGCGGCGTCGGCGAGCGCGAGAGGGTGCGTTCTCTTCGTTATCCTCTGGGACGACGACGACGGGGACACGCGCGCGGGACGCGACGGGAGACGCGTCGTCCTCGACGACGAGGCGACGCGCGAGGACGACGACGAGACGCGCGCGAGGGCGCGCGCGGGGGCGACGACGATGGACATCGAGGTCGAGGCGGCGTCGAGTGGCGACGACGGATGGCTGGATGGGTGCGAAGAGAGTGCGCGTGATTGATTCCCGCAGACGTTCGCGCGCGTCGACGCGCGACGCATGTCGCGACGCGAGCGCGCGCGGCGAGACGCGTTCCCTCGCGCGCGCGCGCGGAGACGCGCGTCGGCGCCGTCGGGGATACGAGAGACGTCATTGTCGTCGTCGAGGAGGAAATCGTCGCCATCGGTGGCGGCGACGCGCGACGACGCACGGCGACGACGACACCGACGGACGACGTCGACGACGGTCGGTGACGCACACGTCGCGCGCGCGGCGTATTTCGCGCGCGTGGACGCGGTGACGCTCGCGGTGGACGAGGATGACGACGAGGATGAGGAGGACCGAGGCGTCGGGACGCCGACGACGCCGTCGGGACGCCGACGAAGGCGCAGACGATGCGACGACGACGACGACGACGCGGTGTCTCTCGAGACGCTTCCGCCCGTGTTTCCGAATCTTACCGACGCCGTCGTGCGCGCGGTGAGACTCGCCAAGGCGACGCCGAAGGCGTCCGATCCCGTCGCCGCGATTCGCGCCGTCGCGCGAGTCGGTCGCGCGAGACGGTTGGCGGCGGCGGCGAAGGCGGCACAGGCGGCGGCGACCGCGATCGCGACGGCGACGCCCACCGTCGCGCGTGACCCGGTCGAGACCAATGCGTTCGACGCAGGCGCGTTCGACGACGTCGACGCGATGGAGACTGATCGGTCGCCGGCGCGCGACGCCGAGACGAGGACGAACGAGGCGACCGAGGAGGAGGACGACGGCGTGTACGGGTTTTTGGCGCGTGCGGCGCGCGCGGAACGCGCGACGTCGCTCCCATCGACGTACGCGTTGCACGAAGTTCGCGCGAGCGATCCCACGTGCGATGATCTCGTCAAACTCTCGCTCGAGTTCGCGCGCGAGGACCCTCGCGTCGGTTCGCTCGCCGGAGGACTCGGCGCGGCGGTGGCCCACGTCTTACGAGACGATCTCGGTGTCGCCGTCGGGTACACGCTGACGCACGAAAACCGCGCCCCCGAGTGGGATCTCTCCCGCGCCGTCGCGCTTCCACCGCGTCTCGCGCACGTCTTCATCACGCGCGAGCGGCGCGCGAGCGGACTCGGCACGGCGTTGGTGGATTGGTGGCGACGACGATTCGCGCTGCGATGCGCGTTTTTCGCCGTCGACGCACCGAACGACGCCATCGCGCGCGCGTTGCGTCGCATCGAGTGTTCGTTGGCGACGACGCGGTCGGGACACGACGCGTCGAGCGTGCATTACGTAGTCCCGAACGCGCGTTCGCCGTAGCCGGAAGACGAAGAGACACACCGTGTAACAACAGTACTAGCAGTCGCGATGCGCGATGCGCGCCGTCGTCTCCGCCGAATCAGCCGCCGCGATGTACCGCCCCGTCCGTCTCGACGCCTCCACGTCGTACGCGCCCACGATGGCGGCGCGCGCGCGCTCCGGCATCTTCATCGACGCGTCGACGTCCGCCTTCGTGACGCCTCGACCGAGCAATCGCTCCATGTCGGCGCGCCGCACGCCGTTTTCCAACACGTCGCGCGTCTCCACCCCGCTCTCGTATTCGTCCCACGCCACGCGCGCGTCGAGTTCTCGGCGCATCGACCGCACGACGTCGTCCGCGTGCGCCGCCGCGCGACGCGTCTCGTCGATTTTTACCGTCAATTCGTCCGACCGTAATCCCTCGACGTCGTCGAAAAAGACGCCGAGCGCGCGAAGGCTCGTCGTCTCCCCTGTGCGTGGATTATAAACCGCCGCGTCGGCGTGCAGACGATCGATCAATGCGGCGTCGACGACGCGAGTCGCGAGACTGGTATCGGGAACGACGCCGACGACGCCTCGATCGAGACCGACGCGCACGCGTTCGAGATGGTGGACGCGACACCGCAGCGCCGCCGCGCGCGCGTCGCGCGCCGCCAAATGTTCGAGCATCGGTCCCGCCTCGCTCTGCGTGCCGCGGTACGCGCGCATGTCGGACGCGAGCTTTCCGGGTCCTCGCCAATTGTCCTCGTACTTGTCCTCGCCCGCGACGTATCCATCGTCGCCCTCGCGTAATTTCGCGGGCGTCCACACCGACGGATTTTTGCCGACGCTCGCCGCGCGCGACCCGAGCGCGGCGGCGCCCTCCAGAATGAAATCCCCGAGCCGATCGCCGCACGTCTCCATCTTCGGGTGTAAAGGATCGATCGTCAACGCCCCGTCGATCGCCTCGCACGCGTCGTCGTCGTCGCGCGCACGACCGAATCGAATTTGAACCGCCGCGCCGCACGCGCCGAGCGTTCCGAATTGTCTCTGCGTCGTCTCTCTCGAATCCACGAGTCGAGATAACGGCGGGACGATGTCGCGCGCGAACGTCGCGCCTCGAACGTCGATCGTCGCGCGATCGTACGCGCGCGACACTCTCGCCGGTGTCACCGCGCGTCCGTCATCGTCGTCGTCGACGCGCGCGAGTCGCGTCGCGTGTCCCGTTCCCCCGGCGCCGGACGCGCGCACCACCCTCCCTCGCCTCGTCGCGTCGCGGCGAAACGCGATCGTCGTCGGCGCGCGCGCGCCCGTGGAGTCTTCAAACGTCACGCGTACGTCCGCGTCTCGCATGTCGGTCGCCAACGCGCGCGGTGCGGCGACGAGTGATGGTCGCGGTGTACAGGTTTTGAGCGTTACGATTTTTCGTAACGCTCGTTTTACAAAGGGTCGACGGCGCGACTAGTCGCGCGCGCGCTCGGGGCGACACGCGTGCGCGTCGAGGACGAAGGCGGCGTCGAGATCGTCGTCGATTCCGCACGCGAGGACGGGCACGGCGACGACGTCGAGCGCGGGAGCGTTGAGGTCGAGGCGGAGTCGGGACGCGAGGGCGCGGCGCAACGCGACGGCGTCTTCGCGCGCGCTCGACGCGTGGTACAGTCGCACGGCGAGCGCGATGTCGTCGTCGTCGTCGAGGCGGAGATGTGCCTCGCGGAGTCGCGCGGCGACGTGGCGACTGGCGGCGGCGATGATGACGTCGATGGGTCGGTCCGAGCGAGGCGCGGAGACGACGCATCTCGCGAAGCGCGACGCGCGAAGCACGCTCCGCGAACGCACGCCGTGGTCGTCGGGAAGCGGTTCTCCGGCGCGCGATTCACCGACGAGCGAGTCATCGTCGTCGACGTAGCCGCGCTCGCCCGACGGACCATCGTCGACGAGGAGCGTCGGCACGATTTCGCCCACGGCGTTCTTCGGAAGGTCGGCGACGACGAGTTGCGTCACCAACGGCGACCACGAAAATAATCTGTCACCGCGCGCGCACTCGCGTCGAAGCGCGCGAAGCATCACGCGCGATGGGTGCGCGTCGATGTCTGACCGTGCGTGCGCGTCGTCGTGCGCTGCGTTCGTGTACAGCGTCACGGCGAGCGCGCGCGCGCCCAACGGCGCGCCGACGACGTCCGCCACCGCCGCCGCGCTGCGCGTCGCGCGTTCGAGCTGCGCGTCGACACCGGGAACCAGATCGAGCGTCGTCGGTTCCATCCCAATCTGTCCGGCGACGTACGCGAGACCACTCGCGCGAACACACTGTCCGTAGGGACCGATGCACGCGGGCGCCCAGGAGGAGAGCGATTGCACGTGGAGCGATTTTCGCTCGGCGCGCGCGTCGAGGACAAAGACGCAATCAATCTGCACCTTGACGTCGTCGTGAAAACGCGTGGCGACGCACGCACGCGCGCTCGGCGCGACCGCGGGCATGTGTTTGGAATACACCGCGTTCACGCGCGCGAATTGTGACATGTCGTCGAGATATACGTGCGTCATGGCGACGCGAGGCCACGCGAGCGCGGCGGCGGCGGCGCCGAGCCGCTCGACGACGCGCGCGCGCGCGTACCGAAAGATGGCGTCCGCGCACGCCTCGTGCGACGCCGCGCCCTCGGCGGAAACGGAGACGCACATCAGGATGGACGATGCCGTCAGCGTGGGACGAAGGACGCACTCGACGCCCTCGACGCCGACGCGTTCGTCGTCCAACGCTGAAAACGCGCCGTCGCTCGTCGACGGCGACGCGTCCGAGGCGGCGCGCGCGTCCACCGACTCGCACTCGTCCTCCACCCACATAACGCGTCCAGGTTCGATGGAATCCGCGTTGTCTTTCAAAACCACCTCGAACGCGTCGACGAGGAGGTGTCCGCTCGGCGCGAACGCGTCGTCGCTCGTCTTCACCGCGCGCGTCTTCGTCAGCGCCAAACGTCCCCTGACGAACATCGGACAGTCCACCACCAACGTCTCGAATTCCCCACCCTCGCCCGCGCAATACGACCCGTACTCATCCTCTATTCGACACAACTCCTCGCTCGCGTCCACGATGGACGCGCCGAGATGTGTCGCCGGATTCAATCCCATCGCCGCCACTTTGACCAACCGCGCGTCGACGCCCTCGTCGCGCACCCGTCGCAGCACCTCTCGCTGCGGCACGCGCCACAGCGGCGCCAACGACGTCAACCCTAAATCAGCACACACCGCCTCCACGCGCAGACGCTGATAATCGCTCAGAATGGCGCCCGAACATACGCTATTCACCTCGGGCGCCGCGCGCGTCACCGCTCGTAAAAGCGCGCGTAAATCCTCCACCTCGTCCCCATCCTCCCCCGACCCGTACTCGAGCGCCAATCGCTTGGACCGACCGCGAATGCGTCGACGAAACAGCGGTTTCCCCGCGCACTCGCCCAGCGCGTCGACGCACGCGTGCGCCACCGTCTGAAAACAGTGCGAATCCAATTCTTCCGTCGTCGCGTCGAGCGGGCAGAGATTCGCAAAGCACACCACCTCGGCGTCGTCTCGCGCGTCCACCGTCATCGCGGCGAGAACACCGTCCTTCCCACCGCTCACGAGCGCGCAGCACGCGTATTTCGGCGGCATGGCGACGCGCGCGCGCGCGTCTGTCGAGCCACATCCCTGTGCGCGCCGAGCGCGCGTTATCCGCCGCCACACGCCGACGCGTCTCGCGCGCGCTCGCGACCACCGCACGCGCGCACGCGGACCGTTTCGATCGTCATGTCCGCCCAGATGCGCGCCCCGCGCGTCGCCGCGACGCGCGCGACGACGCGCGCGACCTCGGCCACGTCATCGCGATCCCGCCGCGCGGTGACGCGCGCGACGACGACGACGCGCGACGACGATGACGTCGACGCGACGCTCGGCGTCGGGAAAAACATCGCGCTCGGTGTGTTCGCGGCGGTCACCGTGGCGTCGAGCGCGGTGGCGACGGCGGAGGACGCGGATGTGATTCCGAGCTCGGAGACGCCGAGCGCGGAGCCGACGGAGACGACGTACGCGCCGCCGACGCCGAGCCTGCCGCAACCGACGGAAAACGCGCTCGACGCGTACGAAGCGGCGACGAGAAGCGGTGGGAACTCCAAGACGGCGAAGAGCGTCGTGAGTAAGGGAAGCTCGGGGAAGAGCAGGTTCGACGCGGGCGAGAAGGAGAAGCGCGGCGGGCCCCCGGCGGGGTTGCTCGCGGCGGTGCCGGCGGTGCTCGGGTTCGGTGGATTCGCCGCGTTTAAGGCGTTGAGCGGTGGCACGAGCGAAGACGACGATGAGGACGACGCGCCGTCGACGCGCGTCAAGGCGCGTCCGCCCAAGGTGGAACCGCCCAAGGTGGAACCGTCTCGCGCGGCGAAACCCCCGCCGGCGCCGAAGGAGGACGAACCCAAGTTGGAGATGCCGAAGATGGAGATGCCTAAGATGGAGATGCCCAAGATTGGCGTGCCTAAGATGGAGATGCCCAAGATGCCGAGCGTCGATGCGGGTAAGAAGCGCCTACCGCCGGATGCCAAGCGCGAGAATTTCCCGTCTCGCGCGGAGATTTGGGCGGCGGAGGACGCGGCCGAGTCGGCGGAGGAGGAGCGTCGCGCTCAAGAGGCTGTCGTCGACGCCGAAGATGCGGAAAAAGATGCGAATGAGGAGGCAGAACTCGCTGAGATTGAGGGAGACGAAGACATGGAGGAGGGGAACGTCAAACAGTTGCGCGCTATGGCCCGCGAAGCCGAACGCGAAGCCGAAAAGGCGGAGCGAGCCGCGCTTCGCGCCGAACGCGAAATAGCAAAGGCCGATCTCGCCGATGAACGACGCGCCGCGAAGGAGGCGCGACGCGCGGAACGCGAGGCAAAGAAGGCTGAGCGCGCCGCTGCGCGACAAGTCGCCGCGCAAGAAGCCTCTCGCGATCGCTCAGAAGAAGAGCGCGACGCCGCCGAGCGCAAGGCGAGAGAAAAGGAACTCATCAAGCGTGAGCGTGAGCGAATCTCGGCACAAAAGGCGGCGCGCGCGGAGGAGAAGCGCGCCGAACGCGAGGCTGAGAAGGCGGCGCGCGCTGATGCCCGAGCGAGACGACAAGAGGAAAAACGCCGACAAGACGCGGAGCGTCGCGCCGAACGGGAGGCTGAAATGGCCGAACGTCGCGCCGAACGTGAAGAGCAAGCGGCTGCCAAAGCTTTGCTCCGCAAGACTGGCACGCAACGCGTCGCTCGTAACATGAAGAAATCTGAGAGGTCCAACACGCAGCTCTTCAAGGTTGTCCCGCCGGTTGCGCGCACGCAGCGAATGGGTGAAAGCGCCGATGCGAGCGATGAAGCCACGCTTCCGCGCAACTTCCCAACTGTCGCGTCCTTGGAGGGATTGACGGCGGAAGAGAAGCTCGCTGTCGCCGACGAGGCCGATGCCTTCGCGGAACGTCTCGCCAAGAAGGCTGAAGCGGCTGAAAAGTTTGCCAGCGGACCTGTCGTCAGCATTCTCTTCTTTTTGAAGCCTGGATTTGCCAAGCAAGCCGAACGTGCCTCTGAAGTCGCCGAACTCGCCGCCGTCCGCGCGCAGCAAGTGCGCGCCGCCGCGGAAAAGAAGCAGGGCGGCATCGGCGGCATCATCGCCGGTATCACCGCTCTCTTGGTAATCGGTGGTGGCGGCGCCGCTGTCCTCCTCAGTGGCGATGGCCCCTCGCTTGATGCTCCGGCGTCAAACACCGTCAAGATTCAAAAGCGCAGCGAGTCATCCCCTCTCATGAGCCAAACTCAAGAGGCTCCGAAGCTTCGCGATCTCGAAGCGATGGAAGCAATGGAGAAACTCAACGCGGGTGAAGTGGACGCCGCTGATCTCTACGATCAGATGCGCCGCTAAACGATGACGCATTTTAATATTACGTAATGTACGGTTTTTTTTACAACGACAGCACTGCAACGTTAATGCACACTACTTGTTCTGTTTTTTGCGCGCCATCTCGGCCCGTTTATCCACGGCGAACGCCGCCATGATAGAGTCACCCAACCCATCTTTGACGAGAAACTCCGCGAGGTCGATACTTCCAGAATTACTCATGTCGAAGACGCACCAGATGTTTTCAACAACGCTGCGCACGTCCTGGATGTGCGCGACGTCGTCCTGAATATTGAACGATTTGATGAGCGCTCGAACAACCTCATCCTTTTCCAACGTCCCGGAATCATCCTCGTCCCAGAATTCAAACCATTCGCGCTTCTCCGTGACGTGAGGAACAGATTTGTAGCATCGCAAGCGCGCCGGATACGTGGCGCTGACGTATTCAAGCAAGCCTCCCTCTCCCACGAGGGCGTCTTTGGACAGCGCGCCCCTGCCATCCTTATCCCACCTCGGCATCAAACCGTGCAAGTCTCTCGCCAATCTCTTCCAATCTACGGGAATCTGCGCGCGAATCACCGCCAAAACGTGATCTTCTCCCAGCTCTCCCTTCTCCTCCACGTCACACAAGCGGAACCACTCATCTGCGTCCTCGGACGGAAACGGCACCCCCTTCGCCGTGGCGCAATCTGTTCGACATATCGGACAGCACCCGCTCGCCTCCACCACGCATCTCGCGCATCGCTCGTGCAAAAAGTGTCCGCACGTTCGCTCGCCCTCTTCGTTCACGAACACCGCCGTGCGTTCCTTACACAACGGTTCGAAACACACCGAACACTCTTGGTGCTCTTCGCTGACGTGCAGTTGGCCGCCGCTAAAGCTCCCATCCACGTCAACGTTCTTCGCCGAATCATCATCGTCAGCCAACCACACGTCGTCCGTCGATCGACGATGCTTCCTGCGCATCGCCTCTTGTTCCAACAGCGCCTTGGTCGCGTCCTTCTTCCGTCCTCGCTCTCGACGCGCGAGTCCATCCTTCGCGGGCTCGTACACGCCCGGGATGTGTGGCGCGAAATGCTGCGCCTGTTGACGTCGATTATCGTTCGCCGTGTGCGTGGGCAATCGCATGGCGTTCCCCATGACGTCCGACGGGCGCGTGCACCGATGGACCGCGCGCGCGCGAGTGCGGACGCGGTCACGGGCGCGCGTCGCTTCGGACAATGGATGGCTTCGGGCGATCGTTGCCGACTGTCCGATCCAAATGAACACGTGATAGCTTAAAAACAGACGCAGTACGAAGGCGTGTCGTTTTTATGTGCGCCCGCGCACCGCGCACTCGATCGAGCGTCGCGTCGTCGACCGCACACGTCGTCGCCGACGTCGACGCACGCGCGGACGCTCTCGACGCCCGCCCGCGCGCGTTTCCAGTCGACGGCACGCGCGAACGAGGCGCGATGAGCTTCCGTCCGGGGAGCAAAGCGAGCGAGCGCAAGAAAGGCTTCAAGAAGGCGATCGACGCGGATGAGGCTCGACGAAAGCGCGAGGGTGCGTGCGACGCGATCGACGCGCGCGAGTCGAGCGATGCGAGAGACGGTACAGTTGCGCGCGTGTGCGAGCGGGTCGTTGCGGCGCGAGACGACCGCGCGCGCCAGAGGGCGACGAAAGGGATGCACAGTTTGAGGGGGATCTGGCGGCTGCTCGACCTTTGAGACGACTCGAAGGACGACGACGCGCGGACGCGAGGGGAGAGAGAGCGCTCGATGACGGCGACTGACGTGCACGCGACTCACGGGGCTGTTCGCGGACGCAGATAACATGATTCAGATCCGTAAGGATAAGCGCGAGGAGGCGATGATGAAGAAGAGAAGGTGCGCGCGCGCAGTTCCTCTTTGAACGAACGCGAACAATGTCGTCTCGGCGCGCGTGGGAGACTGTGATCGCGGTCGCTTCGAGATGTAAACGCTCGTGACTGACGATTCCTTAATGATTTCCGTGACGCAGGGATGGTGCGCTGGGGAGCGCGGCGTCGGACTCCTCGGCCATGACGAGCAGTCCAGGCGGCGGCGCTTCGAGTAAGCTCGCGCAGTTGCCACAAATGTTTGAGGCTTTGAAGAATCAAGATCCGAACGTGCAACTCGAAGCGACGATTGCGTTTCGAAAGCTTCTTTCGATCGAACGCTCGCCGCCGATCGATCAGGTGATTGAAACCGGGGCGACGCCGTACTTCGTTGAATTTTTGAAGCGCACCGAGTTTCCCAAGTTGCAGTTTGAAGCTGCGTGGGCGCTGACGAACATCGCATCCGGGACGAGCGAACACACGGCCATCGTGATTGATCAAGGTTCGGTGCCGATCTTCGTCGCGCTTCTCGGCTCTGATAATCCGGACGTGCGAGAGCAAGCGGTGTGGGCGCTCGGTAACATTGCCGGCGACAGCCCTCGATGCCGCGATATGGTGTTACACGCTCATGCGTTGCATCCGCTTCTCGGCCAGCTCAACGCGGACGCCAAGATTCAGATGCTTCGAAACGCCACCTGGACTTTGTCCAATTTTTGCCGGGGCAAGCCGCAACCGGACTTTAGCATGTTACGCGACGCGCTCCCGGCGCTCGCGCGTTTGGTGCACTCGAATGACGAGGAAGTGCTCACCGACGCGTGCTGGGCGCTCTCTTACCTTAGCGACGGCACGAACGACAAGATTCAAGCTGTCATTGAAGCTGGTGTGTGTCGAAGATTGGTTGAACTCTTGGCCAGCAACCACCCGAGCGTGTTGATCCCCGCACTTAGAACGGTGGGTAACATTGTCACCGGCGACGACTATCAGACGCAAATCATCATCAACTGCCACGCCCTCAAGGCGTTGCTCGGATTATTAGCGGGCGACTACAAGAAGACGATCAAGAAGGAGGCGTGCTGGACGATCTCGAACATCACCGCCGGGAACAAGGATCAGATCCAGGCCATCATAGACGAAGGCATCGTGCCTCCGCTTGTCGACTTGCTCGCCAACGCCGAGTTTGACATCAAGAAGGAAGCGGCTTGGGCGATTTCGAACGCGACGAGTGGTGGTACGCACATGCAGATTAAGTATCTCGTGAGCATGCAATGTATCAAGCCGTTGTGCGACTTGATCAACTGCAGCGACGCGAGAATCGTCACCGTCGCGTTGGAGGGTTTGGAGAACATTTTAAAGGTCGGCGAGGTGGAGCGCCAAGACCCGACGGCTCCCAACCTCTTCGCACAATTGATCGACGAGGCTGAGGGTTTGGAGAAGATCGAATCGTTACAAAATCACACCAACAACGACATTTACGAAAAGGCTATGCGCATCTTGGAGACGTACTTTGGGTTGGAGGACGACGACGTGCAAAACATTCTTCCGGAGACGCAGGGCGACCAGTTCGCCTTCGGCGGGGGCGCCGCGCCGACCGGTGGCTTCAACTTTTAATCCACGACGAACGAACGACGGATGAACGACGACACGACTTGACAATAGCTTAAATAATACTCCAAACAAATAAAAACGAAAAAACAAAGGAGCAAAGGCGCCGCCCCTCCTCCTTTTACCCACACGTGGTCGTTTCCGTCGATTGAACGCGCGCCGCACACGCCAGCGCGTCATGGCGTCGCGCGTCGCGCGAGGCCGCGCTCGAGCGCGTGAAAACGACATCTTCGTCCACGCGCGCGCGGCGGTCCTCTTCGTCGTCGCGTGCGCGACGCTCGTCCCGCGGCTCGCGCGCGCCGATCCAGAACGATGGTTGTTAACCACGCTCACGCGCGCGTCGCGCGAGGCGAGCGAGGACGCGAACGCGTACCCGACTCGCGTGACGTTTACGTTGGATGCGTTCGGAACGACGTTCGACGCGGACGTGCGCGCGAACGGTGAGCTTACGTCGAGAGACTGTTCGTCGAAGAGGCAGAGGCGAGGACCTCGAGGGAACGCCGACGGCGAGCGACGTCGCGGTCAACCCGACCGCCCCGACCGCCCCGACCGTCCCAGCGGTGTGCCGCACGTGGAGAGGATCGCGGACGATGAGTACGATGTGATTCCGATGAATTCGACCGGGGCGCGCGGGATGTCTCTCTGTCAGTATTCCGGCACCGCCGCGGTGAACGGGACGTCGCCGGCGTCGGCGAGAGTCGCGGCGGCGCTCTGCGATGGCTTCGTCAAGGGGCAGATTCGAGCGAAGAATATGAGTGTGTACTTCGAACGAGCGAGCGAAGAAGCCGCGGGCGCGTATTTGTCGACACGTCTGTTGCCTGCGGGACTGGATCCGCTCGCGTACGTCGTGCTCAACGTGAGTCTGAGTACGCCGTCTCATCGAGGCGCCGTGGATCGTCCTCGAATATTCGGTTCGGACGCCATCAAGTATTTGGACGAAAATGGACGTTTGATGACTAGCGAACAAGTCGAAGCGCGCGTGGCGGCTCGTACGGCGAATCGAGAAAACGACGACACGGACGGGAGAAGGAGACTGTTGCAGAGCTCGACTCAACGTTACCTGGAATTACTGGTGGTCAACGATCACGCGCGATACTTGCAGTTTAACGGCGATATGGACGCCCTGGAAGCGGACACCATCTACGTCGTAAACGTTGTCAATTCGCTCTTTGAAAACGCGTTCACGCCACCATTGAAGATTCTCTTGAAAGACATGATAACGTTCTCTGTGGAAGATCCGTATCAACTGACTGATTTATCCGGATCAGAAGAATCATCCGAGGAACTAATCGATGATATCAACGCTTGGCGTAAAAGCAACCTCGGAACGCTGACTGCGCACGATACGTTGCATTTGTTCTCTGGCCTTGACTTTGACGGCACCACCATCGGGCTGGCGAATCAATACGGCGCCCTCGGCGGCGGCTCCGTCTGCGATGCGAGTAAATATTGTACACAATCATCGCCGGCTGGGGGACCTCTTGACGAAGGCTACTGCTATTTCGGATCACCGAATTATTGCTGCCTGACTGGAGTGAGTGCGGCCGTTTCACAGGTACACCGAGAGACGTCGCAGCGCGACTCGATTACTGTTGCGCACGAAATCGGACACCAGTTGGGCATGTCGCATGATTACTTGGATGATACTCGATACGACGGGTGCCCTCAGACTGGAAAGATCATGGCAGCGGTGGCGACGTCTGAGCTCGAAGTGGACTGGAGTACGTGTTCGATCAGTGAGTACAACGCCAACGCCGGAAGTATTTACCAGGAGTGTCTGTCGGAAACGGCAAGCAACGCGGTGTGCGGTAACGGCATCGTCGAGCCCGGAGAGCAGTGCGATTGTCCGAACAACAATTGTACCTGCTACGATCACTGCTGCAACGGGGCGACGTGTCAGCTTGCGACGAACGCGACGTGCTCTGCCACCGACGGATGCTGCGACGAGACGACGTGCAACGTTCGTGCGTCGGGAACGGTCTGCCGCGCCTCTTTGGGACCCTGCGATACCGCTGAAACATGCGATGGCGTCAGTAAATCGTGTCCCGCGGACACCATCACGGCATACGGTACCGCCTGCGTGGACACGAACGGCGACGTGGGCGCGTGCTGGGCCAACGAGTGCCGAAATAGGGACTACAAGTGTCAGAAGATTGGACCGTACGTGCACGGCGGTAAGAAGGCGTCAGGCACTTGCCCGCCGTACACCACGAACCAGCAACCCGGGACGTCATCCGCGTGTTCTTCCACTTCGCTGAAACTGTGGGCGTGTTTTTCACGAAACGATTCGTGCACCGCATCCGACACGTATTACGCCACCAATGCTCCTCTCGGCTTTCCGTGCGGTGCCGCGACCGGAGGCGTGCACGGAAACGTGTGCGATGGTCTGGGTTCGTGTGTGGCGCTCAGCTCGGTGATGCCGACGTACACCGCCCCTTTGCCTCGTCTCGAAAGCGTGCACGCACGAGATTGCGTGGCTCATCCGGTTCCAGAGAGCTACACGCCGCCTCCGGCGCCCGAGCCTTCGACGCCGACTGGCCAGGTGCCCGCTCCCAATCTGCCGTCTGGCTCACCACCGGCCGGCAGTGCCGCTCCGAGCGACACGCGCGCGGCGATGCACGTCTGTGGCACCGTATTCCTTGTGTTATTAGTGTTTGTTTGATGGCTTTGCAGTGTTAAAAAATGTCTAGTCGCTATTCTCTGCTGCTAAAGACGCACCGAAACGCTGAGCGCGTCCTTCGGCGTACCCTTCCAATCTTTTTTCCACACTTGGTCGTATTCAAACATCGCATCGATCAATCGCGTCTCGTATCGCTTCGCCGCCGTGTCCACGTACTCCAAGTACCCCGGCGCGCCCGGGTACACGACGTTATCCGCCACCACCGTCGTCCCCTTTCGCACCACGCCCGCGTCTTCGTACAACTTCAAATCGGGCAAATACCGCTCCTTGGCGTGATCGAGAAATAACACATCCGTCCCCGCCCCGACTCCTTTGATCGATTCCACGAACGCCTTCGCCTCGCCCACCGCCTCCGACCCCGCGCGCGTGAGCACCGTCACGCGATCGGCCAAGCCCGCGTACTCCACCGCCCACCGCGCCACCTCGGCGTGTCGCTCCTCGTACTCCACGCACAACAACCTCGCCTCATCTCGCGTGAACCGCATCGCCGTCGCGATCGCACTGTACCCCAAAAACGTCCCGATCTCGATCACCGTCGTCGGATCGATCGCCGCGAGCACGTCGCCGTACAGCGCCGCCTTTTCGGCGCCGAGCTTGTACGTGGGAAACCTCTCACCAAAGTCGTCGTACGCTCGAAGCACCGACGCCGGATCACCCCGCGCGGCGTATCGCTCGACGTACGGCACGACATCGCTCGGCTTCGAGTACGACCACTCGGCGTAGAAGGAGGCGGCGTCGTCGGCGGCGCGCGCGAGGATGTCGTCGTCGGCGTCGTCGTCCGCGGTGGTCCAGCGCCGCGTCACGGCGCTCGTCGTCGTCACCGCGACGATGCGTCGACACGCCTCGCGACGGGTGACGACGCGCGAGACATCACGCGAGGCGGCATCGACGCGCGCGGGCGTCGACGGCACGGGCGTCGTCGGCGACGGGCGCGACATGGTCCGGCGCATCGTCGCTCATCCTCCACCCCGCGCCGCGCGCGAACGCGTTCGGGCGAGGACCTACTCCCGACCGTTCGTGACTCAACGTGCCTCTTCAGATTCCAGGCGAGCGTATGGGCGAACAGTGTGAATTTTGTCATCTCCCGCCAAAACAACCATTTACGCACATTCCAGCGTCATCGCGGATGTCCGATCGTCGCCGCGCGCGAGGACGCGACGCGCGCGAGGACTCGAGCGCGCGCGAGCGAACCTTTGTGACGCGAACGTGCTCGCGTTCGTGCGTCATGTCGGTCGGCGTCGTGGTGCCGACGCGCGCGATGACGACGGTGCGCGCGCGCGACGGTGCGCGATCGATTGGTTCTGGGACGATGACGCGCTTCGCGCGGCGCGCGCGGCGAGCGACGACGCCGACGCGCGCGCGCGTCGCGGGCGCGAACGGTGGTGACGATGATCGGTTCGCGGCGCGCGTCGGGCGCGACTACGACGAGACCGTCGCGGCGAGCGGGGTGGCGTTGGCGTTGGCGTTTGGCTTCGGGTACGCGAGCACGTACGCGCCGTGGTGGCCGTTTAAGCGGGTGATGACGCCGCCAACGGTGGCGAGCGTGGTCGTGCGAGAGAGCGATGTGGACGCGTACGTCACCATGCGCGACGAGGTCGAGGCGGCGTCGACGGTGGAAGCGGAGGCGGAGGCGGCGGAGGCGGCCACGGAGGCGACGACGGAGGCGGAGGCGCAAACGACGGGAACGGGATTCATCGTGCCGCTCGCGGTGGCGCTCGGCGCTGTACTCGTCGCGAGTGTCAGTTACCTGAAGAGGTATGAGATGGCCGTCGGTGTGGCGTCGTTGCTTCACGCCTGGGAAACGAATGATCCGAATTTTCCCTCGTGTGACATTCGTTGGCGAAAGTCCGTCGAGGAGGAGAAGAGCAAGTCGGAGGCGCTCAACGAAGAGTGGACCGAACGTCTGATGACTGTCAAGGGCGAATTCAGGCAGCGCATCGACGAACTGCATGCAGATCTCGAGCGTGCAGAAGGGAACGCGACTCTGATGCGCGAGAAAATCGAAGCCAACGAATCTCAACACGACATCGCCATGAACGAGTCTCGCCAGAATCTTGAATCTGTCGAGAACGAACTTCGAAACGAACGAGAGACGAGCGCAAACGAGATTCAAGCGCTGCGCCGTCGTTTAGAGGAGATGGAAAACTCTTCACGAGAGCTTCGCACCAAGATGGATGTGGAAAAGTCTCAAATGCAAACCGACGCGCGCGAGCAACTCGAACGCGCCGTCGGCGACGTCGACGCGCTCAGAGCTGAGCTCAACGGCGTCAGAGGCGAAAAAGATCGAGTTTGTGGTGAACTCGAGTCTCTTCGCGCCGAGATTGAAGGCATACGCGGCGAAAAGGATCGGGCTTGGAGTGAAGCTGAATCCGTGCGTGGCGAAAAGGACCAAGCCTGGGGCGAAGTCGAAACGCTTCGATCCGAATTGGAAGGTGTGCGCGCTGAGCAGGATCGCGCTTTGCGCGAGGTCGAGTCTATTCGCGCCGATAAGGATCAAGCTTGGAGTGAGGTCGAAACGCTTCGATCCGAATTGGAAGGTGTGCGCGCTGAGCAGGATCGCGCTTTGGGCGAGGTC
>Ga0181568_10000503_pt1 | contig 34964 bp, 34 predicted proteins | sample 101ome_20_FD_133758 | JGI IMG/M metagenome (GOLD analysis project Ga0181568, IMG submission 133758) | Coastal salt marsh microbial communities from the Groves Creek Marsh, Skidaway Island, Georgia - 101404AT metaG (megahit assembly) | ecosystem: Environmental > Aquatic > Marine > Intertidal...
CACCACCCACCTGATCCAGCTCAGTTAATGTTAACTCTCTCATGACTTACCTCCTTGTAAGTTTTATGCATTATTGCCTTCCCAGTTGTAGTACAGGAATTCGTTTCCCGCCAGTCAGGGCAGTCGGTGGCGACTGAAAAAAGCCCAGATCAGGCTGGAGGCCTGAATATCCTGGATGGCGCGATTCTGGTCGGCGCCTGGCCAGGTGTGGTTACCGGTTTCGGTCTGGTAGAAATGCAGCTGGGCGCCGTCGCGGCAATCTGTCCAGGTATAGAGAGTGATGCCCTGGGCTAGGCGATCTGCTGTGTTGGTAAGTGTACAGCCATTGGCCTGGCGCCATTTGTCCAGCGCTGTTTCAACGCCCATGCGCCAGTAGGGTCGGGATTCAGCCATGACCTGATAGGTATTGACCTGATCATCGAGGGCATGAAACGCGATCATAGGAATCGCGCGCTTGAGCGTGCAATCATCGGGGTACTGCAATCCGGCAACCGGTGCCGCTGCAGCCAGGACATCTGACAACTCGCAGGCCAGACGGCTGCTGATGCGCGCACCTCCGGAAAAGCCGGACGTGTAGATGCGGGAACGATCCACAGCCCGTTCGCCGGCAATTGCCGTGATCATGTCGTGGACAAACTGAACATCGTCAACGCCGGCTTCCATATTCGCGTTCCAGCTGCGTGCCGTGATGCTGTTGGTGAAAGCGCCGGCGGGGAATGCCACGAGAAAACCATGCTGCTCAGCCAGCCTATCAAAGCCACTGGTAGCGACCTGCCCGCGCGGTTCTCCCCCTGAGCCATGAAAGCTGAACACCAGTGGCATCGGCTGCCCGTTGTAGCTCTCCGGAACATAGAGCAAATACTCCCGGGTCTCGCCGCCAGAGATTATTCTATGCGTGGAAAAGCCGGTTTGCGCTTGTGTGGTGACGGTATGCAGTAAAAAACCGATCAGCAGCACTACCTGTGTGATTTTTCCCTTTGCGTTCATGATGTTGTCTCCATCATCTTATTGTTTTCCCCGCATGATACGTGCATTGATCCCCCGGCCTCAATGACAACCCTGCCAGATGTCCGGGAACAGGACATGGCGCCCGGCAAGCTGGTAACATGCGCGGACATGAACCTGGCCACCCTGCTGACATCCCGCAATCATGTCCTGACCACACCACAGATCATGCTGCTGGTGCTGCTGGCGGCATTGCCCGGCATCACCGTCATGACCCTGCATTTTGGCCCAGGTGTATTAATCAACATCGTTTGGATCGGTCTGTGCGCGCTGCTGCTGGAAGCCCTGATGCTGAAGCTGCGCCAGCGCCCGATCAAGGCCGGCCTGTCCGATAACAGCGCCCTGGTCACTGCCCTGCTGCTGGCCCTGTCCCTGCCGCCGGCGACCCCCTGGTGGGCCGGCCTGATCGGTGCCATCTTTGCTATTGTCGTGGCCAAGCACCTGTATGGCGGCCTCGGCTACAACCCCTTCAATCCGGCCATGGTCGGCTATGCGGTGCTGCTGATCGCCTTTCCCGTCACCATGACCCAATGGCTGCTGCCCGCTTCAGCGGCCGGTGGCACGCCGACCCTGGCGGCATCCCTAACAGCATTTGCCGGCATGCCAGCACCAGCCCTGGATGCCTTTGTCGGCGCCACGGCACTGGACCAGTTCAAGCTCGAACGCGGCGGCCAGACAGCCGCGGAATTCATGACCGGCAACCCCCTGTACGGCCGCCTCTCCGGCGCTGGCTGGCAATGGGTGAACATGGCTTTTCTTGCAGGTGGCCTGTACTTGCTCTATCGGCGCCTCATCAGCTGGCATATCCCTGTCACCCTGCTGGGTGTCATGGTGATCATGGCCCTGCTGCTCTACGATGGCGGCAGCTCGGGCGGGCACGGCTCACCCCTGCTGCACCTGTTTGGCGGGGCCACCATGTTCGGTGCTTTTTTCATCGCCACTGACCCTGTGACAGGCCCTGCCACGACCACGGCCAAGCTCTGGTACGCCGCGCTGATCGGCATGCTCATCATGGCCATACGGGTCTGGGGCAGCTATCCGGACGGGGTGGCTTTTGCCGTCCTGTTGGCCAACTTCGCGGCCCCGGCCATGGACCGCTTTGTCCAGCTATCCGGCTCCGGAGATTCCGCAGATGCCGGCTGACACCGGAAGCGTCCATCGCAACAGCGTCATCCTGGGCGCATTTTGCCTGGTGGTTGCCTTGCTGCTGGCAGCCATCTACGGCCTGACACAAGAACGTATCGAGCAGCAATTGCTGGCAGCCGAACGCCAGGCGCTGAATGCAGTCTTTCCGGCCGCGCTGCACACTAACGACCTGCTGGCCGATGTGGTGCCGCTGAACCCTGCCATGCCCGAGACCTGCCAGTGCGCCCTGCTGGATACCCTGGAGCTGAGCGTGCCTCGTATGGCCTATCTTGCGCGCCGGGTTGGCGAGTTCACGGGCATCATCCTCCCGGTTTATGCCCATGACGGTTACAGCGGTGACATCCAGTTGCTGGTCGGTATACTGGCTGCCGGCTCGGTGACCGGCGTTCGCGTGCTCTCACACCAAGAAACACCGGGACTCGGTGACAAAATTGATATTCGCGTGTCTGACTGGATTACCCAGTTCAACGGCGTTGCCTTTGCTGCTGGCGACACCGCACGCTGGCAAATCGTCAAGGACGGTGGTGAATTTGATCAACTGGTGGGGGCCACGGTAACCTCCCGTGCCGTGGTTGATGCCGTGCATCGAGCCGTACTTTTCTATGAGCAAAACCGGAACCGATTCAGCCAATATGCCGAGTGACTTCAAGACCATCACGGCCCAGGGGCTCTGGGGCAACAATGCGGCCCTGGTCCAGCTGCTGGGCTTGTGCCCACTGCTTGCTGTCAGCAATTCAGCCGTCAATGCACTTGGCTTGGGGCTGGCCACCATACTGGTACTGACTGGCTCCAACACCCTCGTGTCGCTGGGCCGGCATGTGTTGCTGCCGGCCATTCGTCTGCCAGTCTTTGTCCTGATCATCGCCGGTTTTACCACGTGCGCCGAGCTGCTGATGCGCGCCTACGCCTTTGAGTTGTACCAGGCACTGGGCATTTTCATTCCGCTGATCGTCACCAACTGCACCATCCTTGGTCGTGCGGAAAGTTTTGCGTCCCGCAATGCGCCCTTGCTCGCGCTGGTCGACGGCATCATGACCGGCCTGGGTTTTGCCCTCGTGCTGCTGGTCCTGGGTTTGCTGCGCGAGCTGGCCGGCACCGGGGCCATCTTTGCCAACATGGATCTGCTGCTGCCCTTTGCCGGCAGCTGGCAGATCACTCTCTTTGCTCCCGAGGAGTCTTTCCTGCTGGCCATCCTGCCGCCGGGGGCGTTTCTCTTCATGGGCCTGCTCATTGCCCTAAAAAATGTCCTGGACAAAACACTGGCAGCACCTGCTCCCCTTGCCACGACTGACCGCCAACGCGCCAGAGTGACCGGATGAACAAAGCCAAGCGCCTCGAGATTTTTACCCGCCTGCGCAACGAAAACCCGGCCCCCACTACCGAACTGCACTATGCCTCGGCCTTTGAACTGCTGATTGCGGTGATGCTGTCAGCCCAGGCCACGGACGTCAGCGTTAACAAGGCTACGGAAAAGCTGTTTCCCGTGGCGAACACGCCTGCCACCATTTACGCGCTGGGTGAGGCAAAGCTCAGGGACTTCATCAAGACCATCGGCCTGTTCAACACCAAGGCCAAGAACGTCATCAAGACCTGCAAGATCCTGATGGAAGAGCACAACTCGGAAGTCCCGCACACGCGCGAGGCGCTGGAAGCACTGCCCGGTGTCGGCCGCAAGACCGCCAACGTGGTGCTCAATACTGCTTTCCGCGAAAAAGCCATGGCGGTGGACACCCATATCTTCCGGGTCTCCAACCGCACCGGCATCGCACCGGGCAAGAACGTGCTGGAAGTGGAAAAGAAGCTGATGAAGTTCGTGCCGGATGAATTTCTGCTGGATGCCCACCACTGGCTCATCCTGCACGGGCGCTATACCTGCATCGCGCGCAAACCGCGCTGCGGCAGTTGTGTCATTTCGGATTTGTGTGAGTACAGGAAGAAAGAGCTGGATTGAATTGGCAGGATACCAGCGTCGGATGGCGCCCCGGCAGGCCTTATCAGGCCTTCCTCATGCATCCGTGAAAGCGCTTTGTCGGCAAACGGCCTGCGGCCTAGGCCAATCTACGAATCCCAGATGCTCACCGCGAAAGCAGGCGTTCGCAGAACGCCCAAAAAAGCTGGAATTTTGGTCGCGTAGCGAGCGCAGGTAGGTCGAGGCAAAAAAGTTTTTAGAGGCCGGGGACAGTGCTGTAACACGGACCCGGACCTAAAATCTTTTTTAACGAAGAGATACCAGGCGCAGTAGCGACTGCGTCAGTTCGAAATCTTAACGACCACGTTTGCTTGCGGCGGTTCGCAGTCTCAAGGCGTTCAACCTAATAAACCCGGCGGCATCCTTCTGATCGTAGGCACCGGCGTCGTCTTCGAAGGTGGCTACTTTCTCATCAAACAGGGACTCGGAAGACTCTCGGCCAACCACGATGACATTACCCTTGTAGAGTTTCACCCGCACCTTGCCGTTGACATGGGCCTGGGAATCATCGATCAGGCCCTGCAGGGCTTCACGTTCCGGGGACCACCAGTAACCGTTATAGACCAGGGTCGCATAACGCGGCATCAGTTCGTCTTTCAGGTGAGCCAGTTCGCGATCCAGTGTCAGGGACTCGATGGCGCGATGGGCCTTTAGCATGATGGTGCCGCCGGGGGTTTCATAGCAGCCGCGGGATTTCATGCCGACATAGCGGTTTTCGACGATATCGACACGGCCAATACCGTTCTCGCCGCCCACCTTGTTCAGGTATTCAAGGACCGTGGCTGGTGACATGGCTTCGCCATTGATGGCCACGATGTCCCCTTTTTCGTAATCCAGTTCCAGGTAGGTCGGTTTTTCCGGCGCAGCCTCCGGAGATACGGACCACAGCCACATGGCCTCCTCCGGCTCGGCTGCCGGATCTTCAAGGATGCCGCCTTCATAGGAGATGTGCAGCAGGTTGGCGTCCATGGAATACGGCGACTGCGTGCCACGCTTCTGCTCCACCGGAATGTTGTGCTGCTCGCAATAGGCCATGAGTTTTTCCCGGGAAGTCAGGTCCCACTCACGCCAGGGGGCGATGATTTTGACACCCGGCATCAGGGCATAAGCGCCCAGTTCGAAACGCACCTGGTCATTGCCCTTGCCGGTAGCACCGTGGGCAATGGCATCGGCCCCGGTTTCCTGGGCGATTTCCACCAAACGCTTGGCGATCAGCGGCCGGGCAATCGAGGTGCCGAGCAGGTACTCGCCTTCGTAGATGGTGTTGGCGCGAAACATCGGAAACACGTAATCGCGCACGAATTCCTCGCGAATGTCCTCGACATAGATTTCCTTCACACCGAGCGCTTCCGCCTTGGCGCGGGCCGGCTCCACTTCCTTGCCCTGCCCGAGATCCGCTGTGAAGGTCACGACTTCACAGTCGTAGACGTCCATCAGCCATTTCACGATGACGGATGTGTCGAGACCGCCGGAATAGGCCAGCACCACTTTCTTGATATCGGACATGAAGAATTCCTGCTCTGTGTTCTATGGATTTGATGTCACGGGCAAGGCGGACAACGGGGCCACTGCTGCCGTGAAAAGGGCGGTATTGTACCTTTGCTCTCCCGTTTTGCGAAATATGCCCGGCTTGTGGGTATTGCCTTTTTTCGAGACCTTGGCCGTATCAAAGCAACAGGGGCGCAGAAGGCCTGAGCACGATTTTGCGAGGCCAAAAAAATCGCACTCAGGGACGTCCTCCCGCCCGCCGGCCGCGCGGTTCCTGCTATACTGCGGACCAGAAGCAAACCGTCAGGAGTTCCACCATTCCCATGCAGGAAATCACCCTCACCCGCCCGGACGACTGGCACCTGCACCTACGTGACGGCGCCGCCCTGAAAGACACGGTAGCGCATACCGCCCGCTATATGGGACGCGCCATCATCATGCCGAACCTGGTACCACCGGTGACTACCACAGCCCTGGCTCTGGCCTATCGCGAGCGCATCGTGGCACAGATTCCTGACAACAGCCGCTTCACTCCGCTGATGACCCTCTACCTGACTGACAATACCCCTGCGGCAGAAATCCCGACCGCCAAAGACAGTGGCCAGGTATTTGGCGTCAAGCTGTACCCGTCCGGCGCCACGACCAACTCTGATCATGGCGTAACCGCCATCGAGAATACCTACGACGTGCTGGAAGCCATGGCAGAAGCCGGCATGCCACTGCTGGTCCATGGTGAAGTCACCCGCGGTGACATTGATATCTATGATCGCGAAAAAACCTTCATCGACGAGATTCTGGCTCCGCTTCAGGCGCGCTTTCCATCTCTCAAGATCGTGTTTGAACATATCACGACTAGGGACGCCGTGGAGTTTGTGCTTTCTGCCGGCACCAATGTCGGCGCCACCATCACGCCCCAGCACCTCATGTTCAACCGCAACCACATGCTCGTCGGGGGCGTGCGTCCGCATTACTACTGCCTGCCCGTGTTGAAGCGCAACACGCACCAGCAGGCCCTGCAGGACGCTGTCGCCAGTGGTGCGCCCAACTTTTTTCTGGGTACCGATTCCGCACCCCACGCCCAGCATGCCAAAGAGAATGCCTGTGGCTGTGCCGGTTGTTTTTCCGCACACGCTGCACTGGAGCTTTATGCCCAGGTATTTGACGAACTCAGCATACTGGACAAACTGGAAGCCTTCGCCAGCTTCAATGGACCGGATTTCTATGGCCTGCCGCGCAACACCGACACGGTGACCCTGCGGCATGAGACCTGGGCAGTACCTGAAGGCTATACGCTGGGTGATACCAGCGTAGTGCCGCTCAATGCCGGAACCGAGATGGCCTGGTCGGTCATAACCGCGTGACCTGAAACACCAGACCTTCGTTTCCATTCAATTTTATAGCCAACCGACAAAGAGCAGCCCGGTGTCTGAATCCGACAAACCCACTTCATTACTTGGCAGTCGCTTCCGGGGTTATCTCCCGGTCGTGGTCGATGTCGAAACCGGCGGCTTCAACAACCAGACCGATGCCGTTCTGGAAATAGCCGCAGTTACCGTGGGCATGGATGAGCACGGCATACTGACACCCGAAGATACCTGGTTTTTCCGCGTACATCCGTTTCCCGGTGCCAACCTGGAAGAGTCGGCACTGAAGTTCACCGGCATCGATCCGCACCATCCCCTGCGCATCGCGCACTATGAGCCGGAAGTGTTTCGGGAGCTGTTCAAGAATATCCGCAAAAAAATGAAGGCCGAGCATTGCACACGCGCCATTCTGGTGGGGCACAACGCCCATTTTGACCAGGGTTTTGTCAATGCAGCCGCCGACCGTAACAATATGAAGCGCAATCCGTTTCACCCCTTTTCCAATTTCGACACAGCCACCATGAGCGCACTGGCCTTTGGCCAGACCGTGCTGTCACGGGCCTGCGAATGTGCCGGCATCGACTTCAGCAACGAGGAGGCGCACTCTGCCCGCTACGATGCTGAAAAGACCGCCGAGCTGTTCTGCCACATCGTCAACCGGTGGCGGGAACTCGGTGGCTGGCCGCTGGCCGAATAAACAAGAAACCGTCAAGCCAGAACCGGCTTGATCAAGGTCAAGGTTCCGGGCCATTGCCTTGGGATAAGTTGCCTCTGACACCCACAGCAGAGGAAACCCTAGGAGCCGACCATGGCAACAGGGACAACAGGTAGAAAAGTCTTCGTAATCATTGATGCGACCCACGAGAGGCATCTTGCCCTTGAACGCCTGGTGATCACCTCGGAGATCGAGGAACCGGACACACATATCCCTCTTTTCATCAGTGTCGACGGTGAACGCTGCGACCTGCATGCCAGTAATGATGCCCTGTACCGGGACGACCAGTGGCTGAAGTCACGCACCAAGCAACTGAAAGGTGCCGGCGCCTCCTACTGTTTTGAGCTGTGCTGGTCCAGCGAATGGCAAAAAGCGGTGCTGCGAAGCGCGCAACGCTTCAATCCCGACCACATTTTCATGCCAACCCCGCAGGACAACAAAAAATCCCTGTTCAGCAACCAGCAATGGGTGCTCTTGCGAACCACCGGAGCCCCGGTTTCCATTGTGCGCTCCTGTGAAATCAAGCCACGTCGCAAGCTGTTCGCGGCTATCAACATCCAGAAGCAGGACGATCCCGCGTATGCGCGCTTGAACGAGAAGATTCTTGCCAGGGGCCAGCAGATGGCCGGGCATTACGGTGCCTATTTCTATGTCATCAATGCCTACAAGGACAACATGCACTACCCCGTTCGGCATAAGGTCGAGAAAATTTACGGTCTGCCTTCCAATCGCGTGCCTCTCGAGGAAGGCGATCCCACCAGCGTTATCTCGCGTTATGCCAAGGAAATCGATGCCGACACCGTGGTCATCGGTACCATGGCCCGCCAGGGGCTGCGGCGCTCATGCGCGGCAATACCTCGGAAAAACTCCTCGATAAGCTTGATCGGGATGTGATTGCCCTGTCCTGAGGCCACTTCCAGCTCTATCACCCTTACCTGCATCCGGGTGTCAACCAACGGCACCCGGGTCAGCTCCACACCTGAATAATTTTTGGCGCTCCCTACTCATGGTATTTCCTGAATCAACTGGAATTCGGGCGCTTGGACAGTCTATTATTGCTGTTTAGCCCGATACTCTGACGGTACTGCGCACCGAACAAGCGATCCGGTACAAGTAGAAGTAAAAGCACAGTTTTCTGATTTACTGAACACGCCTGAATGAACGATTTCCCTGACAGCAACGATGTTCAGGCCTGGATGGACTATGTTGCCTCCCTGCCTTCACTCGGCGAACACTGGGTTGAGACCTGCAAACAGCCGGGCAATCCGGTGGTGCTTATCGATACTCTCGGCACCACACTCAAGGCCAAGTCAGCCCTGACCGGCTCGCTGATCCTCGCCAAGCGCTTCGCCCAACACTGCCCCGAACAGCACGTCGGTCTCCTCCTGCCCACCACGGCCGGCGGCTTGCTGGCCGGCATGGCCACCATGGTGCTGGGTAAAACGCTGGTCACCCTGAATTACACTGCCCCCATGGATACCATCCTGTCGGCGGTGAAACAGGCCGGACTGAAAACGGTATACACCTCCTCGCGTTTTCTGGAAAAACTGGCCGCCCGCGGCATTCATCTGGACCGTCTTGCAGACCAGGTGAAACTGGTCATGCTGGAAGATCTACTAGGCAGCGTGGGTAAACTCGAAAAACTCACAACACTGCTGCAATGCCGGTTCATGCCGGCCAGCTGGCTCAGAAAGCGCTACTGCGCCAGTCCCGACACCAGTGATACCGCCGTTATCCTGTTCTCCAGCGGCAGTGAAGGCGAACCCAAGGGCGTGATGCTCAGTCACCGCAACATCCTGGCCAACGTCAAGCAGGTCGCCAAGATCCTGGATGCCAATCCGGACGATGTCATCCTGGCCAATCTGCCCATCTTCCACTCCTTCGGCCTGACCGCGTGCCAGTTCCTGCCGCTGCTGGAGCGCATTAAGGTGGTCTGTCATAGCGATCCAACCGATGTGGTGGCAAATGCCCGCGCCATACGTGATCACAAGGTCACACTGATGTTCGGCACATCAAGCTTCTACCGCCTTTATGTGCGCAATCCCAAAGTCACGCCCGACGAGCTGGCCAGCCTGCGGCTTACCATTGCCGGCGCAGAAAAGCTGCAGGCCGAAATCAGCGTGGCATTTCGCAAGCGTTTCCATAAAACCATCCATGAAGGCTACGGTTGTACCGAGCTGTCACCGGTGGCCACCGTCAACACCCCGTTTCCCAATCATGACAGTCCGCACCTGAAGGACTGCAACAAGCCAGGTACCGTCGGCAAGCCGCTGCCAGGCACCCGCATTCGCATCGCTGATCCGGACACACTGGCGGCCCTGTCTCTGGGTACTGCCGGCATGATTATGGTGGCAGGTCCCCAAGTGATGTCGGGATATCTCGGCAACCGGGCACTGACTGACAAGGCGGTGGTCGAAATGGATGGAGCACGGTGGTACATCACCGGCGACAAGGGCGCCATGGATGAAGACGGTTTTCTCACCATTCAGGATCGTTATTCCCGCTTTGCCAAGATCAGCGGCGAGATGATCGGCCTGGGTAATGTCGAGGCAGCCATTCGCGGCGTCATCAGTAATGATATCGAGGTCATGGCCATCAATATTCCCGACCCCAAAAAAGGTGAGAGCATCATCGTTCTGGCCACGGCCGAGCTGGATGAAGCTGCTTTAAGGCACCAGTTGCTGAACCAGGGCCTGAACAACTTGTCCCTGCCGACGGCTTATATCACCGTGGAAGCCCTGCCTGCCCTGGGTTCCGGCAAGGCCGATTTCTCGACCGCCCGGGAAATGGCACGCCAGGCCATGATGAGCCGCTAAGCCCAAACTGCCTTTCCTGGCGCTCATAGGGATCGTTTGATCTGCATCATGGCGCAACAATTCTCCTCGCGGCATATTAGTCACCGGATAGCCCGGGCCAAGGAAAATTCTGCCTATCCTGTTTGACAATGATTCTCATTAAGATTAGGATTCGCATCAGTTAAGGGTTTTATTCAGGAATCCACACACATGTATGTCTGCCTCTGCAAAGCTGTAACCGACCGCCAGATCAAGGAATTCGTCAATGGCGGAGCCGGCTCTTTCGAGGAAGTTTGCAAACAACTGGGTGTTGCCACGCAGTGTGGAAAATGCAGCCAGCTGGCCCAGAACATCGTGGAAGCCACCGTCAAGAAAACGCCGTTTATCGAAGCTTCCAGCTAGTACTGCAGCTGACACCACACTTCCCCCGCCCCTGAATACAAATACGAGCAATAAGCATTCGTATTTGCATTTTATCTTTATAAATTAAGCACTTAGCCCCACTTTTCTGGACATTGCCGCGACCACACGCGACAATGGGCGCCTTTACGACATCCCTATTTTGAACGACAGGAAACACTATGAAAGGTGACAAGAAAGTAATAGAACATCTCAACACTGTACTCGGTAATGAACTGGTCGCCATTAACCAGTATTTTCTGCATGCCAAGATGTTTGAAGACTGGGGCCTGAAAGAACTGGCCGAATTTACCCGCCATGAATCCATCGATGAAATGAAGCATGCCGACACCATCATCGACCGTATTCTGTTCTTGGAAGGCTTTCCCAACCTGCAGGATCTGGGCAAATTGCATATCGGGGAAGACACCGAGGAAATGCTGAAATGCGACCTCGACCTGGAAATGCGTGCCATTCCGGACCTGCGCGAGGCGGTTGCCTATTGTGAATCGGTCAAAGATTACGTCAGCCGTGATATTTTCCAGACCATCCTGGATGACGAAGAAGAACACGTGGACTGGCTGGAAACACAGCTCGGCTTGATCGACAAGCTGGGCATCCAGAACTACCTGGCCGAGAAGATCCACGAAGGCGGTAATTAAGGCCCATAACAAAGCAGAACAACAAGAGGCCTGTAGGTCGGCATAGACCCGCCAGGGTCGTTTGCCGATGGCATCTCATCAGTGCGGACGGGCTTGGCCCGGCATAGAAACCACAAAGTAAACTGAGAGAGTTAACCGAGAGAGTTAAACTAGACAGCAACCTGTGTCGGGAATCGGCCTTAGCAGGTCCGCTCTACTTTGCTGCCAAACCGTGGACCTGTCCCGACCTACCCTCACCGCTATTGAAAGTATGGCATCAAGGCGGTACGAATTTTTTGCCTGACTTCTTCACTGTCGTAATCGGCATCATCGGACAACGTTTCCGCCTGTTCAAACAACACTGCAAACAACGGTACACCGTTGGCGCTTTCGACGATGGTGTGCTGATCCGCTGCTCTGAGCAGTTCCGACCACACCGCGCGCGCATCCTCCCAGTAGCGGGAAGTCTGCTGCCAGTAGTCATCACCGGCGGAGAAATCAAAATCGACGATGCGCTCATAGCGGTTTACGCCTAGTTCCTTGGCAAGGAACGGCAGGCCACCTGCTATTTCGCCCTGGCCATCGAGCCTTACCTTGTAGTTTTCTTCTTCATGCACCCAGCCGGTCGGCACGATGGTGTGGCGATTGGTGCCGACCAGGACATCGTAGTCATCACGGACACTGCTTTCCCGGCGTGGCAGCGGGCGCCAGGTTTCCGCACTGATCCAGGTGGAGACATTGCCACGGTGCTGCCACCGCCCCCAGGACTCATACCGCGGGGAATCATCCACCTGGTACACCGACTGCATCCAGCTACCGGAGACATCGGCTGCAGGCACCGGCCGGTGCTGCCACGCGTTATCGCCGACAAAGGCAAACACCGAGTCTTTTTGGTACTGCCAGTCCTGGCGCCAGTGTTTTTGCACGAATGGCCCCATGATTTCCCCGTCCTGCCCTTTCACAAACATGACAATGATGTGCTGCAGACTGACAAAATCCGGCTGGTCTTCGATGACATAAATGTATTCGGTGCCCCAGCTCTGGTAGGGCCTGCCACGCTCGAAGTCGGGGGTATAGGCGACGGTTTCCAGGAATTCAAAACTGGTGCGGTAAGGACCGGCCATGGCCAGGATGGCGCGGCGGTCTTTCTCCTGTTTGCTTAACCCCGGCTCCTGCAAGGCAAGCCAGCCCGGATGCGGCTCGGGATCCAGTGTTACTGGTGTACCGGTGGATGTGCCGCCACGCGGCAGGAAATCACAGCTCTGGGCCTGCGACCAGCTGAAGGTATAACGGTAGTGTTGTGGGCAGTCGGCATCCTGCGCGAGCACAGGCAGCGCAGTCAGCATCATTGCCACAGCCAGCAAGCGAAAAAAACTCATCGGATACTCTCCTTCAGATTGATGGTACTTACACGAAAGATAACGTCTGCAGCCAATGAGTCAAGGCGTGAAAAAGTGATGGCCAGCGTCAGAAAGTAACCTGGAGCCGGCGCCAGCCCATGCACATGCCGGTGATGCAGACCATAGTCACCCCGAGCACGAACACCCACATGAAAATATCCTATACCGGCCGGAAACGCAGGAAGCCGGTAAAGTCACTGCGATGCAGGCCAAAGTGCAACCCGCGATACCTTCTGTCGTTGGCATCAATCTTGTCGAGGATGTCACCACTGACCGGGTCAAGGTAATAACGGATACTGGCACCATCATTGGCAATGACGCGATGTGCCGGCAGGGTCACCAGCTCATGATGATTGTAATAGTAGCTGTCTCCGGTGACGATCAGGTCGATTGCAACCGGTTCACTATCCGGCGAGAGCTGACTGGCCAGCGTCGCAAAACCATGTTGGCTCAATGGCCGGGTTGCGCACTGGCAGAATTGAAGCGTTGGCGCTGGGCCAGAAATCCTGATCGCGGTAGGGCTCATCGGCTTCTTCGTGCAAGGCATACAGCACATATTGCTGCTAGTCGTTACCACCGCGAAAATAAGCGTTCACCCCATAACCGTCATTGGTGTTGACGGTGGTGCCGATGCCGCATGGGTGCCCGCCTGAAAACGCTTGGTCACGATATTGACCACTCCTTCCACTGACTGGGTGCCATAAAAGATGCCCGGCCCGCCCTTGGGCACTTCAATGCGCTCGACCATGTGGCCCGGCACGGTATTCAGCGGACTGGTGCCGTTGTAGAGACGGTTGATAATGCGCACACCATCGATCAGCCAGAGGATTTCCGAGTGACGGGAAGCTTGCAGAGAGGCTTCGAAATAGTCGAACTGGCCATTCTTTGGCCTGATGTGGAGGCCGGGGACCAGCATCTGAAGAGTCTGTGTGATGTCGATAAAACCGCCCTGCTCTACCCGTTCCGCAGTAATCACTTCAACCCGGTTGCCATAACGGGCCAGGTCCTGCGGAATAGTCTCTTCCAGGCGATTGCCCAGAATGACAATTTCCTCGATTTCAGCAGCCTGGGCTGACTGGGCTGGTACCGAAGCCGCTACAACAGCGGCAAAGGCCAGGCGAAGCCTTTTTGCAGTGTGCATGGATTTTTCCTCATTTAACGGTTGGCGATGGCATGCCCAGGCAAAGCACAGGCGCATCGTACTCTGCGAGGCAGTCTAGGAGGGAAAATGAGAAAAACCGGGGATTTAATTGTTATGTAACAGTTTAATTAACGTTCATGATCTGGTGAATCATTCGTATTGGCATCTTGTTCGCGGTAAATACGGCGCCAGTGCAGGTAGCCAAAGACCACGATGACCAGATAGGCGGCGAACAGGGCCGCAGTCAGCACCAGGCCGCGATCGATATAGAGGTAAATAGACAGCCCATCGATAACCAGCCAGTACAGCCAGTTCTCCAGCACCTTCCAGACCACCAGGAATGTGGTGATAACGCTGGCCCAGGTCGTGAAGGCATCGAGATACGGCCAGGCTGCCCCGGTATAGCGGGTCAGCAACCAGCCATTGACCAGTGCGGCGATGATCAAAACTGCCAGAATCAATCCATGGACGCCAGGCGCCAATGTACGAATCTTCACACCACCATGGGATTTACCGCCATAACGCCACTCATACCAGCCAATAACCGCCATCACGACATAGAACACGTTCAGCACCGACTCCATGAGCAGGCTGACATCCTGGAAAATCATGGTGTATATGGCAGAGCTGACGAAAGCACAGTACCAGCAGGCGATATGCTCCCTCGCCGCCAGCAGCAGGTAAGCAATGGCCAAGATGACGGCAAGGGGTTCGAGAAAGGACATGGTAATCACCAGCGGTATGTCGCCGCCAGTCAGGTTACTCTGCGACTGTGAAAAATCCGGCAATGGACAACTGCACGGTGACATCCCGGTCGCTGCGGTTGTTCAGCCACCAGCCGTGGATGCCGGTAAACGGCGCGGTTAGCGTCCCGCTTTCGCGGCGGTCGTTGTGCACTTTGTAGAACATCAGGTCGCCCTCCCCATCCACGGGATCAGTATGGCCGTGAAACTCGACATCCATGAGGGATGGATCGGCAATATCGGCAGTCCAGCTATACACCACGGTGTCGCCAGCCTGCATGGCAATCTTGAATTCCGGGCCGGCGCCGGCCGGGACCAGTATCTCGAATTCTGCCTGGTTGTAAGCAACCTCACTCTCGCCGAAGGTGCCCTCGGTCAGCGGCATTTCGTTCCACTGCACCTGGGCAGCAACAAGCGTGCTCAGCAGCAGACTGGCGGTGGTAATCAACATTTTCATGGTGCGGAATCCTGTGGTGAGCATGTTTGGCAGCGGCAAGCATACCCGCAATCCGCACAGACTGGAATGAACTGGGCCGGGACTACACGTTGTCAGGCCCTGTCTTACCTGGGTCAGGCCCTCCCAACCGGCGCCGGGGCCATAAAGCCTGGTTCTTTGGCCTGAATACCCGAAAAAGCCACGCAAGGTGATTCACCTCAACTATAATCTTAATGAGATTGATTTACATTTGCATTTTTATTACATTGCGCATCCATTGCGGCACTATTTCTGGAGTACAGTCATGCAACACCCTATTGCCAAGGTATTTCGTCATACCGCCCTGCCTATGACCATCATCGCCCCCATGGCCATGGCGCAGACAGCTGGCAACAGTACCCTGGCCGAAATTGTGATTCGCGGCCAATACCTGGACAGTGATCGCGTCAATGCGCTGCGTACCCCTACCCCGGTGATTGATGTGCCGCAGAGCCTGTCCATCATCACGGCGGACCAGATCAGCCAGCAGGGTTTTACCGCTATTGGCGAAATCATCAACTACATTCCCGGAGTGAACACTTCGCAAGGAGAAGGCCATCGGGATTCCGTGGTCTTCCGCGGCGTGCGCTCAAGCGCCGACTTTTACATTGATGGCGCACGTGACGATGTCCAGTACTACCGCCCACTCTACAACCTGGAACAGGTGGAAGTGTTGCGCGGCCCGAATGCCTTGCTCTTCGGTCGTGGTGGTACAGGCGGCATCCTAAACCGCGTGACAAAAAAAGGCGTGATCGGGGAAACCTTCACCGGCTTCCAGGCAGGTAGCGATACCTTTGGTGAATACAACGTGCAGATGGACAGCAACTATGCGCTTAATGATAGCGCCACCCTGCGAGTGAATGCCTTCTATGAGAGCCTGGCCAACCAGCGCGATTTTTATGACGGCGAACGGGTCGGTGTGAACCCTACACTGCGCGTCCAGATGAGCCCGGACACCATTGTCGACCTGTCCTATGAGTATGCCGATCACCAGCGTTTCATTGACCGGGGCATTCCCACGGGAGCCGATGGCCGCCCGGTCGAAGCTTTCCAAAGCATGGTCTTTGGCGACCCCGACTTCAACAACAACGAAATGGAAGCCCACCTGTTTCGCGGTGCAGTACAGCATGAATTCTCCAACAGCCTGAAAGGCAATGTCAGCGCCTATTATGGTGACTTCGACAAACTGTATGAGAATTTCTATGTCTCATCCTACAACCAGACCGTATCACCTGATGTTGTTACCTTGGACGGTTATATCGACACCACCCGGCGGCAAAACCTGTTACTGTCGGGCAACCTCATCTGGGAATTCAGCAGCGGCAATATCGATCACACCATTATTGCCGGTGCCGAAATGATCGACACCTCCTCTGACCAGGACCGCTACAACGCTTTCTGGGATACCACCACCGATGACAACGAAATCTTTACCATCGCCCGCCCGCTGAACCTGCGCGGTGGTATAGGTGTCAATGCCAATAGTGTTGTCACAAGCAACGACTACACAGCCGATCTCAACGACGACACCCGTGTCGATATCGATGTACGCTCTTTCTTTATACAGGACGAAATTGCGCTGTCGGAAAAACTGGACATTGTGCTTGGCGCGCGCTTTGACAGCTTCGATATCGAAGTATTCAATGTCCCGGCCAATGAGGTGCGCTCGCGCAGGGACGAGGAAGTGACGCCGCGTTTCGGGCTGGTCTTCAAGCCCCAGGAAAACGTCTCTCTTTATGGCAGCTACAGCGAGTCTTTCCTGCCCCGCAGTGGTGAGCAGTTCAGCGATATCAACGGCAGTAACAACCAGCTGGATCCTGACACCTATACCAACCTTGAAGCCGGCATCAAATGGGATTTCAGCATGGGCCTGAACCTGACGGCTGCCGTGTTCGAGATTGAACAGAGCTCCCCGCAGGTGGCCGACAACGATCCCGATACGCTGGATGTCATCGACTCGGAAATCAACGGCTTTGAAGCCCAGCTGCAGGGCCAGCTCAGCAGCCAGTGGTACATCTCTGCCGGCTACAGCTACCTGGATGGCGAACAGGTGAATCGTTTCGGTGCCACCGGACTGCGTCCGACCGAGTTGCCGGAAAACATGTTTTCACTCTGGAACACCTTCCAGGTCACCGATAATTTCGGCCTGTCACTGGGCATGACTTACCAGGACGACAGCTTTATCGACAACGGCAATACCGCTGTCATGCCGTCCTATACCCGTGTCGATGCCGCAGCCTACTACGATCTCTCGGATGAGTTGCGCATCCAGGTGAATGTCGAGAACCTGACCGACGAGCTGTACTTTCCGAACTCTCACAGTGCCCACCAGGTAACAGTAGGCGCCCCTCTCAATGCCAGGCTGGCGGTAAGCGGTCGCTTCTGATCCCGTTTTCACCTGCCCTTAAATGCAAAAAGCCAGGACATGTGTCCTGGCTTTTTGGTTTACAAAGACCTTGCCTGACAGCGCGTCATTCGAGCTCATGTCCGGGAATGAATTTCGCCACGAACACTTCCCTGCCGTGGGTCTCGTAACTCCAGGCAAACAGATCCTTCAGCGTGTCCATCACCAGGCCGAACTCACCATGAATCATGGTAGAGGTCGCCGTGGTTTGCACATTCAGGCCGTCGCGGGTATTGAGTTCACGAATAAAGTCCTTGATCAGCGTTTTGTAATTCGTGTTGAACGGATACAGGCTGAGCTCGACAGTGAGTTGCATAATGCCAGTCTCTCAGGCTGTCCCTTACAGTTTTTCGGCGTTGGATGTCAGATAGCTGGCCACACCTTCGCTGGTAGGCACCATTCCGGCTTCACCCTTGTTCCAGCCGGCCGGGCAGACTTCGCCATGCTCTTCGGTGAACTGCAGGGCATCCACCACACGCAGCATCTCGTCAACATTACGACCCAACGGCAGGTTGTTCACTGTCGCATGCTGGACAATACCTTCCTTGTCGATCAGGAAGGAGGCGCGCAGGGCCACGCCAGCAGGATGCTCGATACCGAATGCCTGGGCAATGCTGTGGGTAATATCTGCCACCAGCGGGAATTTCACAGGACCAATGCCGCCTTTATTTACGTCAGTGTTGCGCCAGGCCAGGTGGGTAAACTGGGAATCGATGGAAACACCAATGACTTCGACGCCACGTTCCTTGAAAGCCTCGACACGCTTGTCGTGGGCAATGATTTCAGACGGGCAGACGAAGGTGAAATCCAGCGGATAGAAAAACAGGACAACGTATTTACCCTTGTAATCAGCCAGGCTGAAATCTTCCTTGATGGTGCCATCAGCCATGACGGCTGTAGCGGTGAATTCGGGGGCGGGATGGCAGACTAACGTACTCATACATACTCCTCGTTAATCGGAATGGGTTAAGGGGTGAAATAGTAAACCGGCTCAACGGGAAACCTGGTTCCCTTTGATGCGGCAGATGACGACCGGGGTGGTGTCTGGCAACCCCGGGCAGCACATCAGGGGCGCTATTGTCTTACGGTTGCCGCCTTTTGGCCAATTTTTTGCGAAATCAGGGAGACCGCCAGCGATGGCGCGCCTGGACGCCACCCTATCCTGGCCGCACCTTACTTCGGCCGACCAAGAAAGCCGGGTGTGGCCACCTCAAGCGCATAGATCGTCATGGCAATATTGCGGATTCCTGTCGGGGTAGCCCAGGGTTTGCCATTAAGACCGACGGCACCCAGTGCCGGAGCATAGAGCACTTTCTTGTCAGGCCCGGCAAAGGCGATGGTGATGGGTCGGCGTGGTGTCGGGATCAGGCCCAGGTAGGTGCCGTTTTCTGCTAGTACATGCACACCGAGATTGCCGGTGACATAAAGGCGGCCTGCATCATCGATGGCCATACCGTCGGCACCATTGTCACCATTCAATGAACCAAAGACGCGGCGATTGCGGCTTGAACCGTCGCGACGTACATCAAAGGCAAGCACCTCGGTGTTGTTGGTGACGTAGAGCACGTCACCGCCGCGGTTGAGCATGATGCCGTTGGAACGAATGTCGCTATCGGCAACCACCTTGATCTCGCCCTCGGCACTGACATGCCAGACACCGCCGGCCGAGGTGAAGAAGGCGCCGCCGCGGCCATCGGCAATCAGGTCATTGACCCGCCCCAGTGGGGCGCCGTCAGCGAACTGGTTCGCGAGCAAACGGTATTGCGGGGCCAGCTGGGCAATGCGGGTAAGCTCGTTGCAGCCGGCCAGCTCATCATTGAGCGGTTCACTGCAGGCGCGCTCGGCAATGAAAATACGGCCATCGTTATCCACGGACACGGCGCCGCCGCCATTGGTGTTTTCAAACACGGTGTATTCAGTCCCGTTGATCAGTTTCTTCACGGTATCGGTTTGCTCCTGCGCAAACAGCAGGCCGCCATCAGCGGTACCGACCACACCATCGGCGGTGTTGGGATCGGCCCAGACAATCTCCCAGCGAGCGCCTTCGTTAACCACACCGGGAATGGCGGTTATGGCGGCGCGTTTTTCCCCGGCCAGCATGCCTTTGGCCTTGAAGATGAAATAGGTGACTTCACGGCCCTCCTCCACCAGGACGTGGTGGGGAACGCCTGCGGGAATATGCACAACGTCACCTGTGGCAATGGCGCGTGACGTGCCGCCCTGCAGGGCCGTACCGCGCATTTCACCGGGGCTTTCCTCGCGTGGATTTACGATGGTGCCGCCGGTGACCAGTGTGGCACTGCCAGACGTCACGAAATACAGGTCTGCCCAATCGTCATGGGACTCGGAAAAACCCGGGCCCGGTTCGCGATGCACCATGGCGGCAAAATAACCGCCTTCCTGGATGATGTTATCCAGGATGGCGGCATTGTTGCTGCCTACCTGAGAAGCCAGGGAGGTGGCATAGTCATCGAGGTCCTGGGCGGTAAAAATGTCCTGGGCAAAAATGGCGGGCGCCATCGCGATGACGATGGCGGCAAGGCTGAGTCGTTTCATGGAATCCCCCCGGGAGATTGTGACGTTTGTTGTTGTTTTAGTTCTGTTCCCGAGATTCTATCGCAGCGCCGTAACTGGGGTCACAGTCATAGGGCCAGACCACATCCCCTTCACCGCCCTTGTCCAGGGGAATGATGCGGGCACTGCGTCCGGCAAACACGGCCGGATCCTCGTATTCCTGCATGATGAAGAGCTTCTGCCCGTCCTCGCTGAGACGGAAATGCTCGATCAGGTGCATGCCCTCGGTGTGATCCAGGCCGTTGTTCAGGAACGTGCTAGCCTTGATGGCCACAGTATCTACGACCAGCGTGTCACCTTCCCAGTGACCAATGGAGTGGCCGCTGACCGTAGCCGGAATGTCCTCGGGATGGGCATCTTGGTTCAGGTGTATGACGCGCACGACATCGAAGTATTCCATCTTGATCACCACCAGATCGCGGCCTTGGTAGATCTCGATGGGAAAAGGCCCCTGCATGGAATAGATAATGCTGGGCGGCTGACATGTGCTGCCCAGTTCCACCTGTACGGACGGATCATAGGTGCCCGCTTTCTGCCGCGCCGCTTCGGTAATCGGCATGCCGCCGTAATCCCCTTCCGGAAATTCCCGCAAGCCGGAATCGGCCAGCAGGATGGTGCCCTCCGGCAGCGCATCGATCATGGCTTGTTCGTCAGGTGTGGCAGGCCGCTGTGGCGGAATCGGGCCAAAGGAAATCATCCAGTAGCCGCTCATGTCCGGCTGGGCCTGAATGGCAGCGCTGCTCGTGAACGCCATCAGCACCAGAAGCGTGTGTAATACCAGCTGTGTCATAAACACCTCAGTCGTTCAAGTTGCGAGAGACACCGATCTCGGTGCCGTCAGCCTTGATGGCGCGGGTAATGCGCATCAGGTGCGAACCGTCCCGGGCGCGAATGCCCCAAAGGGTAACCGTTTCCCCCTCATCCATTACTTCCTGGCTCCAGCCACGTCGGCGCAAGGCCGAGGGCGCGGAAGTCTCGCAGGTCCAGCGCTGCTCTTCACCATCTTCCGTGGTAACCAGCAATTCAATAATGGCATGCGGGTTGCGGAAATTGAACTTGGCCACGGTACCGGTGATGCTGATGGGCTCGTCATCAGTATTGTAGAAAACGGCCGCAGAGTGATGGGCAAATACTGGGGCAGCCTGGCACAGAACCAGCACCAGGGATTTGCTGAAAAGGCGTCTGGATATGGACATGGATTTCTCCCCAAGGTATCGCATTGGTATGATGATTGTAGGAACTTCACCCAGACCCGTAAAGCCGCGATACGGTTTTCTTGTTCAGGCCTGACCTGAATCAAGGGGCCTTTTCTTTCGAGGTCAATCAATCGAGGATTGCCCGCACGCCCATGGCAGAATGATGACCAAGCAAGACTCGCCATAGCCAGACCCGCTCCCGGATCAGCAATGCCTGAATTGTGGCGCGCCTATTAACGGCCTCAAGTAATGCGGGTTCTGTGGCCAGCAAAGCACCACACGTATTATGCGCTTACGTGAACTCATCGAGGAGTTCGTGGACGGCCTGCTCACCATGGACTCCAGGCTCTGGCATTCAATGGTGCCGCAGGTGATTGCCCCGAGTAGACTGACCGATGAATACCAGCGCGGTCGGCGCCAGTTTAACCTGCCGTCCTTTCGGATTTTCCTAATTCTGAGCGTGCTGTTTTTGACTCATGCTGAATAACAGCCTTGATCCGAGCGGACCGGATGCGGGTTTTGGAACGCAATTCTTTTAGGAAGTCAACGATGAACGAGCCGCGTTACGCCAGGAGCTGGCGGCCGAACTGAACAGCGCAGACAGTGAAGCCTCGGGAGCGACAGAGTCATACCTGAAGCTTGGCGGAGATGCGAACACGCTGCTGATTATTTTACTGCGGACCGCCTGCGAAAACTTTATTGCCAATCCCGAGAGTTGTTGCAGCGCCTTGGCCGACAAGTTGCCCGGTGTCATGATCCTGACCATTCCCCTGGCGGTGATCCTGATGCAGCTGCTATAGGTTTTCAGCACCGCCGATACGTGGAACACGGGGTTTCCTTGTTTCATATCCATGCTTTCATGTTCATGGTCCGTATTCTAACGGGCTTGTCGTCATGGCTGGGCATGTATTACGACTGGCTGTCACCCGGCATAAACCTGTTCCCGGTCGTCGCACTCTGGTATATCCCGGTTTACGAGTTCCTAGACATGGCCCGCGTCTATGGCAGCTCGCGGACAGCGATCTCTTCCAAGTCGCTTCTGGTCATCACCGGCCACCTGCTGCTGTTTGCCACCGTGACGGTGATCGGCGCGCTGATTACTGCGTTGCGATTCTAGCCCTGGCGCTGTTTTTCCACCAAACATTCAGCCCCACCCCGACCAGCACCAGCGCCATGCCCGCATAGGTCAGCAGGTTGAAACTTTCCCCGAACAGGATGAAGCCAAGCACAATGGCATAAATGATGCCGGTGTAATTGACGATCGACACCGTGGAAATTTCCGCCAGCTGGTAGGAGCGCGTCATGAAGTACTGCGCTACTTGACTGGTGATGCCGACCATCAGCAGATAAAACCAGTCCCAGCCCTGCGGCTGCACCCAGAACAGCAGGCACCAGATGCCGGTAACGGGCAGACACACAAAGGGAAAGTAGAAAATGATGACCAGCGGATGTTCGGTCGTGGAGAGCTTGCGCACACAGTTGTAGGCAATGCCCATGAACACCGATGTCATCAACCCGATACCCAGGTGGAACAGGGACACGCGGGCATCAAAGCCCTGGATCACCAGGGTGCCGCTGAAACTGATGGCAAAAAACAGGCACTGCAGCGGGCTCACCTTTTCCTGCACGAACCAGATGCCGATCAGGGTTGTCGCAATGGGTGCCAGGTAGGTCAGTGTGGATGCCGTGGCCAGCGGTATTTCGTGGATCAGGTAGAAATTCAGGGTCAGGGCAAGCACCCCGGCCATGCCGCGCAGAATAAGCATCGGCTTATTCTTGCCGAAAATGGGTACTTGCGCCCGTTTCAGGCCCCAGTAGCACAAGGCCACCGAGATCACCGCGCGAAAGAAGATGATTTCCAGCGCCGGAATGGCGGGCACCAGTTTGACGAACACGGTCATGAGCGCAAACAGGAAGGTGGCCAGCGCCATGTACCAGACGCCGCGCAGGGAATCAGACATCGGTCAGGGAAATCCGCGGGAGATGAAGGCGCGCATTGTAATGAAGCCGCACGAAGAGCGCAAAAACCCGTCTACCCGAGCACAAATAATAGGCCTGGCATATCTTTTTTGATAAAGACCGACTTCTTAGTTCCTAATTTATTGTTTTAACGTGTTTTGTCTTGTCTTCAGGCATAAAAAAACCGGGCCTAGGCCCGGTTTTTCGTGTCTTCCTTGCCACTCAGGCGTCAACCTGAGACTCCCCTTCCACCTCGCGCTTGGCAGCAGATTCGTCCAGCAGGGTTTTCAGCTCCCCGTTCTGGTACATCTCGGACATGATGTCACAGCCGCCAACCAGTTCACCGTCCACAAACAGCTGCGGAAAGGTGGGCCAGTCGGAGACTTTCGGCAGATTCGCCCGAATTTCCGGGTTGGACAGAATATCCACGTAGGCAAACTTCTGGCCACAGGCCATCATGATCTGGGTGGCCTGAGCAGAAAAGCCGCACTGCGGCGCATTCGGGTTGCCCTTCATGTAGAGGATGATGGGATTGCTGGCGATCTGGTCTTTGATCACGTTTTCGATCGAAGCTTGTTCTGTCATGGTAATTCCGGCAAGTGATTGGATGGTTGGAATGAATGTGATGCCATTTTACGCGAAATCAAGCGCCGAAACAGGAAAAGCTGATAATATTCCCGGACAAGCCCTTAATTTATACAGGGTTTTAGAGCGGTACAGGTGAGCCTGAAAAATAAGGCTTTACCCGTTCAATACAGTCCTCCAACCCGGTGAAATGGCAATAATGGGCACCAGTTCCGCATCAGATTGCCGCCGCCCAGATAAAGCTGGTTCTGGAAAATGGTCATTGCTAAAGCCAGTCGCGCCTCACTGAGGATTCCCTGCTAAAACTGGAAGCAGGCCATATCCGAGTAACGCGCCAGCGTGGCAGCGTAACTCCAGTACATATTCAACTCTGTAGGATCAGTCAGTTCGCCCCAGAAACCGCGTACCGACAAATCGACCAGGTAAGGGTCACTCTCATACTGGTTGTTGATCATCAGGATTTGTGAAATCGGGTCCTTGCTAGCAGCGGTTACCAAGGCCTAGGTGTTCAGTGCGCTTTGTCCGTGCTCTGGCTGATTTCCAGACCGACAAAAATGAGGCCGGCCAGCACGGCCACGGCAGAGATGATCTCCGCTATGAGTGCATTCTCCTGAAGCCTCTGTTTCAAAGCCGATTTTCCTTTTTACAGCGCATCCGGATTGCCATGCACTACCCTGCCACTGACGAGGGTCAACAGTGATGTCACCTGCTTGATGTCCTCATCCGAAACGGCCGCTTCGTCGAAGTAATTCCGATCCAGCACCACCAGGTCGGCGCGGGCGCCCGGCTCGATGGTGCCCAGGTCATCTTCACGCAGGAACCAGCCGTTGGCGGCGGTATATAAACGCAGGGCATCAACACGTGACAGAGTCTCGTCACCGTTGATGGTTTCCCCGCGGGCGTTCTTGCCGGTGACCACGTAATAAAGTCCCAGCCAGGGATTCATTGGCGAGATCTGCATGCCGTCACTGCTCATGCCCATGGGAATGCCGTTTTCAGCCAGCATCCTGAACGGCGGACCGTTCTGCTCGGCGGTGCCGGAGATATAGCGCCAGCCACCCAGCACACTGACGCCGCCGCCCATGTTCTTTAATCTGGTTGCGTATTCGTCAGTGATAAAAGGCACATGCGCCACGACCCAACCCAGGTTGCTGATGCCGTCACCGCCTATGGCGTTGTGGACCTGCTCCCAGCCGTCGATGATGGTCTGGTAATCGTTGCCGAACAGTGAATGGTTTTCGTTGCGCCAGCCGGCCTCGGCCACGCGGCGGGTGCCGTTGAGCCAGGGCTCCGTCGGATTGAAAATGACCGGGCTCGAGCCCGCCGTGAATTCCCCTATGCCGGTGGTGCGCAGCATGGCATCGCCGAACTCCGGAAACATGTTGTCCAATCGCGCCTGCAATTTCGGGGTATCAGGATCGTCTTCCATATACAGGAAATTGATTCGGATGCGGGTCAACAGGCGTCCTTCCTGGTGCAGGGCCCGTATGGCGTTGTAACCGCTGTAGGAATCCATGTTGGCCGCGCCGTCAGCATCGGTACCGGTGAGCGGAAAGCCGCCCTGATCAAGATGGGTAGTCAGGCCGAGACTGGCGGCATAGCGCATGGCATCGACCGTGCCCCGTTTCTGGTCTTCGAGCGTCTGGAGACTGCGCAGGGCAAACAGCGATTGCGTTGCTGGGTTGGATCCCTGACCGGTGGCAACCTCACCGTTATCCCCGATGGCGATACCCTGTGCTTCGAGCCGGGTCTTGCCGAGAGAATTGGTCACACCGGGACCGGAAAAACTTTCCTGGATGTAAACAGGGTGATTTGGCGTCACCGCATCAAGTTCCGCCAGCGTTGGAAAGCGCGGCTCACCCGGCGCCGGCACAAACTGGTTGCGGTGGAATCCCCCGATCGCCGTGATCCATTCGCCTGCGGGGACATCGGCGGTACGCGCACCGATGGTGGCTACGACCTCGTCGATGGATGTGGCATTTTCCAGACGGGTATCATGCCCGGGCCGCAAGCCAAGCAGGAGAATGTGGTTGTGATTATCAATCAGGCCAGGCACCACGGTGCGACCGTTGAGATCGATGACCTCACCGCAGCCGGATGGCGGCAGGCCATGACCGGTCTCCACAAAACGGCCAGCAGCGATGCGCGCGGAATCGACCACGGTGCCGGCGGCGTCCATGGTGTGGATGACGCCGTTGGTGATCAGCACTTCGTCCGCGGCCAGGCAGACGGGGGGCGCGGCCTGCATCACCTCCTGCGCGTCCTGCTGGCAACCGATAAGCAGGCATGACAGAACCATGCCAGTCCCGCGTAATGTATTGCCTTTGCTCCAATGAATCATGATTTCCCCTTGATGCCGCTTGTCTCTGATGATGCTTTCACGTTTGCAATGGCGGATGACGGTTCTGCGTGCCTCTTCCGTCCTGCGCATACATGGTTCGATTTTTCTTTTCTATCAGCAACGTCGGCAAACGGCCTGTGGCCTGAGCCGACCTACCCGGACCCCTGTTTGCCCCAACCACCGCCACCCGGCGTGGCTACCGTGAGGCAATCCCCGGCAGCCACGGCAAGCGTGGTTTTGCCCGGCAGCGGTTTGCCGTTGAGCGTATTGCTTCCCGACTGACCCGCGTCTCCCCCCTGCAGGCCCCATGGCTTGTGCCGTCGCCGTTCGGTCTGCAGGCTCAGTTGCGCCGGTTGCAGAAATTCATATTCCCTGATCAGCCCGTCACCGCCGGCATGCTGGCCCTGGCCTCCACTGCCATCACGCACCTGGTAGCGATTGATCCGGATCGGGTAATGCATTTCCAGGCTTTCCACGGGGGTGTTCAGGGTGTTGGTCATGTGGGAATGGCGCGCGCTGAGACCGACGTGGCGCGGACCACCACCGTGGCCACCGGCCAGGGTTTCATAATAGTCCCAGGTATTACCCTGTTCGCGTGCGCCCATGGCGATGTTGTTCATGCTGCCCTGGCTCGCGGCCGGAATGCGGTCCGGCAGCGCCTGCTGCAGGGCGCCGAGCACAACATCGACTATGCGTGTCGAGGTTTCGACGTTACCGGCGGCCACGGCAGCCGGCGCCTGCGCGTGAACGAGAGAGCCAACCGGTGCTGCAACACTGATCGGCCGGAACAGGCCGGCACAGGCCGGCGCATAATCCGGCATGAGACAGCGGAAGGCGTAATACACGGCTGCGGCAACTACCGGCAACGGGCAGTTGATGTTGCCGGGCACCTGGGCATCGGACCCGGCAAAGTCCACCGCGACATGATCGCGGGCGACCCGGAGCGTGGTGCGAATGGCAATATCCGTCTGACCCAGGCCATCATCATCCATCACATCCTCAAAGTGATATTGCCCGGGCGGAATGTCAGCTAGGCAGGCCAGGGCAACGCGCTCACCGTAGGCATTAAGGGCATTGAGCCCTTCGCTGAAGCGTGCCACGCCTAGCTGGGCAACCAGGGCCTGCAGGCGCTTGACCCCGGTGTTTACCGAGCTGACCTGCGCCGCCATGTCGCCACTGAGATGATAATCCTGGCGCTGGCCATGAATCGGCGCCAGGGCTTCCCAGAGCGTGGTATTGAGCTTGCTGGCCTGCAGCAGGTACTGGGGTGAAATCACGATCCCCTCCTCTTCCAGGCTGCTGGTGATCGGCATCGACCCCGGCGTATCAGAACCGATATTGGCGTGATGGGCGCGGTTGACAGCAAACCCCTGCAGGGCGCCCTCGACAAAGACCGGGGCGACGACTGTCACATCCGGCAGGTGGGTGCCGCCCAGGTACGGGTCATTGAGCACCACGGCATCGCCCTCGGCCCAATCGAAACGGGCCACGATATCCGCCATGGCATAGGCCATGCTGCCCAGGTGTACCGGGATGTGTGCCGCCTGCGCACACAGCTCGCCCCGGGCGTCAAACAGCGCACAGGAAAAATCCAGGCGGTCCTTGATGTTCGGCGAAAAGGCAGTGCGACGCAGGACAACACCCATTTCGTCACAGACAGCTTCCATGCGGGAGACGAACAGGCTTAATTCGATGGGATTCATGGCCGGATTATAGACCGCACCCTTGTCAGGCACGAGAGGCAAGAAGCAAGAGCAGGATGAGTTCTCGCAAATGCCTATCACGGGAATTGCCGGCATACACCAGCATTCAGAAAATGGCGTAGATGGGCATAAGGCGGCTGCGCCGCCATCCGACTTGGCGACCAAAGGTCGCCTGATATTGAACATTTCAATAAGGCTGAAAAACGTCGGAAGGCGGCCTTTCGGCCTTATCCGACCCACATCAGAGAAACCTGCAGACAAACGGGTCGTGCTTGCCTCTTGCCTCTTGTCTCTTGCCTCTTTAAAATTTCCGCCTTTCCCGGGCAGCAACAGCTGCCTGTTTTGTTTTCTGGAGTCCTAAAAATGACCGACACCAATAAGCTGATGCATACCTACAACCGCATTCCCGTCGACTTCGTGCGCGGTGAAGGTTCCTGGCTGTTCGATACCGAGGGCAACAAATACCTCGACGCCATCAGCGGAATTGCTGTCTGTGCACTCGGCCACAGTCACCCGGGCTTCATCAAGGCTGTGCAGGAGCAAATGGCCACGCTGGTTCACACCTCCAACCTGTATAGCGTTCCCCTGCAGGAAAAGCTGGCGGAAAAGCTGTGCGAAGCCTCCGGCATGGACCGGGTTTTTTTCTGTAATTCCGGCGCCGAAGGCAACGAGGCCCAGATCAAGCTGGCCCGCATGTTCGGCCACCGCAAAGGCATTGAGGTGCCTGGCATTATCGCCATGGAAGGCGCCTTTCATGGTCGCACCATGGGTTCACTGACCGCCACTCACAGCAACCGCCACCAGGACGGCTTTGCGCCCTTCCTCGACGGCTTTTACCGGGTACCCTTCAATGATGCCGAGGCCGTCGCCAACACCATCAAGGCCCATGACAACGTCGTCGCGATCCTGGTGGAACCGATCCAGGGTGAAGGTGGCATTGTCATGCCGGGAGCCGATTACCTGAAAACATTGCGCACCTTGTGCGATGACCACGACATGCTCCTGATGCTGGACGAGGTCCAGACCGGCAACGGCCGTACCGGCAAGTACTTTGCCTACCAGCACGCCGGCATCCTGCCGGATGTGTTCGCCACCGCCAAGGGCCTGGGCAACGGCTTTCCAATCGGTGCCTGCCTGGCTAGCGGCAAAGCCGCCGATATTTTCCAGCCCGGCCACCACGCCACCACCTTTGGCGGCAGCCCGCTGGCCTGCGCGGCCGCGCTGGCGGTGTATGCCGCCCTGCTCTCCGAGAACCTCATGGAAAATGCCACCATCCTAGGCGATCGCATCAAGTTTGGCCTGAGTATGCGCCTGCAGAACGCGTCTCATGTCAAAGCCATTCGCGGCCAGGGCCTGATGATCGGCATAGAACTCGATGCGCCCTGCGGCGAGCTCGTCGGCAAAGCCCGCGACATGGGCGTGTTGATCAACGTGGCCTCCGGCAATGTCATCAGGCTGGTGCCACCGCTCAATCTCACCGAGGCCGAAAGCGACCTCATCATCGACACCATCAGCACACTGGTCAGTGACTTCAGCGGAGGATAAATCCATGAGCCCCAGACATTTCCTGACCCTGCTTGACCTTTCGCCACAGGAACTGCGTGACATCATTGCACGCGCCTGTGAACTCAAGAACATGCTGGCAAACCGGGTTTCCCACCCGCTGCTGAAGGATCGTGTGCTGGCCATGGTGTTTGAAAAATCCTCGACCCGTACCCGCGTGTCTTTTGAGGCCGGCATGAACCAGATGGGTGGCTCGGCCATCTTCCTGTCGCCGGACGATACCCAGCTCGGTCGAGGTGAGCCGGTGGAAGATACCGCAAGAGTCCTGTCCCGCATGGTGGACGCCATCATGGTGCGCACCTTTGCCCATGAAAAGATCGAGCGCATGGCAGATTACTCTTCCGTGCCAGTCATCAATGCCCTGACCGATGATTATCACCCCTGCCAGCTGCTGGCTGACATGCAGACCTATTACGAACATCGCGGCGACATCCAGGGCCGGACCGTGGTCTGGATCGGGGATGGCAATAACATGTGCAACTCCTATATCAATGCCGCCCGCCTGCTGGACTTTGAGCTGGTGATCGCCTGCCCTGAAGGTTACGACCCAATGAGTGATCTGGTGGCAGCAAACAAAAGCCGTGTCAAAATCGTTCGCACGCCGCAGGAAGCCATGGCAGGTGCCTCATTGGTCGTCACTGACGTCTGGGCCTCCATGGGCCAGGAAGATGAGCGTGTGCGGCGCATGAAGGATTTTGCTGGCTATGAAGTGACCCTGGAACTGATGGCCAAGGCCAACGATGATGCGCTCTTCATGCACTGCCTGCCGGCTCATCGCGGCGAGGAAGTCAGGGCAGATGTCATCGATGCGCCGGACTCCGTGGTCTGGGAGGAAGCGGAAAACCGTCTCCATGCCCAGAAAGCCCTGCTGGAGTTCCTGATCCACTGAGTGTGGTACATTAGCCACGCCTGCAAGACAGGCCTGTAGCGTGCTGACTGTTAGCCGCACTGCCCGGCCTGCTGAACCGAACACCGGACCGCCCCGAGATGAGCGCCCTGCTGGAAATCAACAACATCCACTGCCGTTATGACGACCAGGTTATCATTGATGACCTGAGCTTCACCGTGCCGGCGCGCCGCATCGTCAGCCTGCTTGGCCCCAGCGGCTGCGGCAAGACCACGGCCCTGCGTGCCATCGCCGGCCTGGAGCCGATCCATGCCGGCCAGATCCGACTCGATGGCGTCTGCCTGAGTGCACCGGGCGCCATGCTGCCGCCGGAACAGCGCCATGTGGGCATGGTGTTTCAGGATTACGCCCTGTTTCCGCATCTTACCGTACGCAAGAACATTGCGTTCGGCCTCCATGACCTCGATAAAGCGGAAACCGATGACAGCGTGAACCAGCTCCTGACCCTGGTGCGCCTGACCGATCATGCCGACAAATTTCCACACCAGCTCTCTGGCGGTCAGCAACAGCGCGTGGCCCTGGCACGGGCGCTGGCGCCGAAACCGCGCATACTGCTGATGGACGAACCCTTTTCCAATCTGGATACGGAAATGCGCCGCAGCCTCAGCCGCGAGGTGCGTGACATCCTGATCGCCCGACAAATCAGCGCGATCCTGGTCACCCACGACCAGGACGAGGCCTTTACTGTGGCCGATGAAACCGGCGTCATGCTGGAGGGCCAGCTGCAGCAGTGGGGCAATGCCAGTACCCTGTTACAAGGGCCGGCCAATGACTTCGTGGCGCGCTTCCTCAATGCCGGCCAGAAAAGCTGACTATCCACAGGTCAATATCGCTTTTCCGAGCGCTTTTCCCCACCATGACGTTATTGTCCGAAACACTATATATAGTGTTTTCTGATTTTCCTGATTTTCCTGATTTTGCGCTTTTTTGGTGCAAATCGACCTGCAGTCAGGACAGCATGCAGAAATAACCCTGTTTTTGCTGATTCCCGACCATATTGCTGGCTATCTTTGGCTCGTCCACTGCAGGTGCAATGTCACAATACCGGGCCACCAGGCGCCGTCATGGCCCCAAACAGCACTCAGGCTACCCACAATTTATCCACATCAATTGCACACGTTATTGGCTTGCACGGAGCAATTTTTACCTGATATAGTGCATTAACGATTTTTTTACACAATATATTGTGCTTTCACCAGCCATTGGTTAGACTAGTCGGAAATCAAAACGGGCCAAAAAACCCATAATAACCACTGGTTAGCACGCGTAGTTAAGAAGACGGTTATACGCCGTCAGGCAGTACCAAAGCAGGATGAAAGCCTGAGCAGCATTGGGTAAAAATCGATCTCGGGGATGGGGTTACCAGCAATTCGGGGTGAAAAAGGGTGTCAAAATCGCCTTTTTCGCCTGAAAAAACGTTCAAACAGCGTCCAGCGGCCCTTTCTCCGGCATCCCTCGAAGGCTTATCCACAGCCTGAAAGGCAAAAAAGGTAATACATCAGGGGTTTCGCCCAAACACTATATCTTGTGTTTGGGAAATCCGGGCCAACCCGGCTCATCGTTCCGGCAAACCATGCCGGCAACACAGCATGAAAGCGGTAGCCTCGCAGGCCCCTCAGCGACATGACTGTCGTGCTGGTCGAGTGCTTATCATGCCGGACAAGCGGCATGCCTAACCCGACAGGACCTTCCGCCTCGACCGGCAACAGCGGCAGGCAGGAACAAGAGAATCACACAACCCGCCGCCACCGGCAGCGACAGCACAGCAAGCGCCAGAACAACACAGCAATATCAGAGCAACAGTCAAAGCAACAGTCAAAGCAACAAAAGCACAACATTAGAACAACAAAAAAGGAACCCGGAGTTAACCACCATGCACACCGAAGTAGAATCCAGCAAGGCCGCCTCCCCCGCCGCCCCGCAAACCCAGGATGACAGTGACAACAGCATTACCACCATGGCCCCAGGCACCCTGCGGGTCATCAAGCGCAATGGCGCGGTGGTGGGTTTTGACGCCTCCAAGATCACCGTCGCCATCACCAAGGCCTTTATCGCCGAGGAAGGCGGTAATGCCGCGGCCTCAAGCCGCATCCACGAAACCGTGGATAAAATGACCCGAGAGATCATGGAAACCTTCAAGCGTCGCATGCCTTCCGGCGGCAGCATCCACATTGAAGAGATCCAGGACCAGGTCGAGCTGATGCTGATGCGTACCGGCGAACACAAGGTGGCGCGCTCCTACGTGATCTACCGTGCCGAGCGTGCCCGCGAGCGCGAAAAAGAACGCGCTCAGAACCCGCAGGCTGATGCTCCGAACTCCGACATCATGGTGACTATGGATGATGGTTCCACCCGGCCACTGGACACGGCGCGCCTGCGTACCGTCATCGATGAGGCCTGCGAAGGGCTCGAGGACGTCAACGGTGATGCCATTTATGAAGAAACCCTGAAAAACCTCTACTCCGGGGTCAAGCACAGTGACGTGCAGGTTTCTCTGGTGATGACTGCCCGCACCCTGGTTGAGAAAGAACCGAACTACAGCTTTGTGGCCGCGCGCCTGTTGCTCGATACCCTGCGCAGTGAAGCCCTGACCTTCCTGGGCGTGGCCGACAGCGCCACCCAGAGCGAGATGCATTACAAGTATGCCAATGCCTTGCGCCCCTACATCGAGAAAGGCGTGGAGCTGGAACTGTTGTCCCCGCACCTGCTCGAGTATGACCTGGAGCGCCTGGGCGAGGCCCTGAAAGCCGACCGCGACGACCAGTTCACCTACCTGGGCCTGCAGACCCTGTACGACCGCTACTTTATCCACAGTGAAGGCACCCGATTCGAGCTGCCGCAGATTTTCTTCATGCGCGTGGCCATGGGCCTGGCTTCCAACGAAACCAATCGTGAAGAGCGCGCCATCGAGTTCTACAACCTGCTCTCCAGCTTCGACTACATGGTTTCCACACCACAGCTGTTTAACTCCGGCACCATGCGCCCACAGCTGTCTTCCTGCTTCCTGACCACCGTGCCGGATGACCTGAGCGGCATCTACGGCGCCATCCATGACAACGCCATGCTGTCCAAGTGGGCAGGTGGTCTCGGTAACGACTGGACGCCAGTGAGAGCCCTGGGTGCCTACATCAAGGGCACCAACGGCAAGTCCCAGGGTGTGGTGCCGTTCCTGAAAGTGGTCAACGACACCGCGGTTGCCGTCAACCAGGGTGGCAAACGCAAAGGCGCCGTGTGCTCCTATCTGGAAACCTGGCACCTGGACATTGAAGAATTCCTGGAACTGCGCAAGAACACCGGTGACGACCGTCGCCGTGCCCATGACATGAATACCGCCAACTGGATTCCGGACCTGTTCATGAAGCGCGTGTTCGAAGACCAGGAATGGACGCTTTTTTCGCCAAATGAGGTCCCTGACCTGCACGAGCTTCATGGCAAGGCCTTCGAAGAACGCTATGCGCACTACGAAAAAATGGCCAAGGAGGGCGCGCTCTATGTGCACAAGACCGTGCGGGCCAAGGACCTCTGGCGAAAAATGCTCTCCATGCTGTTTGAAACCGGCCATCCGTGGATCACGTTCAAGGATGCCTGCAACACCCGTTCACCACAGCAGCATGTGGGCACCGTACACTCCTCCAACCTGTGTACCGAGATCACCCTGAACACCAGCTACGACAAGGACGATCCGAGCAAGAACGAGATCGCCGTGTGCAACCTGGGTTCCGTGAACATGGTGAACCATGTGACGGCCGAGGGGCTCGACAAGGAGAAGCTGCGCAAGACTGTCCACACGGCCGTGCGCATGCTCGACAACGTCATCGACATCAACTACTACTCGGTGGAAGCAGCACGCAACTCCAATATGAAGCACCGCCCGGTGGGCTTGGGCATGATGGGTTTCCAGGATTCCCTGTATATCCAGCAGATCCCCTACTCTTCCGAAGCAGCGGTCACCTTTGCCGACCACTCCATGGAAGCCATTAGCTTCTTTGCTATCGAGGCCTCCACCATGCTGGCCGAGGAGCGCGGTCCCTACTCCACCTATGAAGGATCACTGTGGAGCCAGGGTATCCTGCCCATCGACTCCCTCAAGAAACTGCAGGTCGAACGTGGCGAGCAGTACCTAGAAGTGGATTTCAGCAGCACCATGGACTGGGATGCGATGCGGGCGCGCGTTAAGGAAAAAGGCATGCGCAACTCCAACGTCATGGCTATTGCACCGACCGCCACCATCGCCAACATCACCGGCGTATCACAGTCCATCGAACCCACGTACCAGAACCTGTACGTGAAGTCGAATCTGTCCGGTGAGTTTACCGTGGTCAATCCTTACCTGATCCGCGATCTCAAGGCCGAAGGCCTGTGGGACAACGTCATGATCAACGACCTGAAGTACTACGACGGCAGCGTGCAGAAGATTGATCGTGTCCCACAGCACATGAAGACGCTGTATG